>Ga0316190_10000353_pt1 | contig 31807 bp, 35 predicted proteins | sample Eddworburrow2_MG_FD_204929 | JGI IMG/M metagenome (GOLD analysis project Ga0316190, IMG submission 204929) | Coastal sediment microbial communities from Maine, United States - Eddy worm burrow 2 | ecosystem: Environmental > Aquatic > Marine > Coastal > Sediment | place: USA: Maine | collected... | reverse complement strand
GGCCGCGCAAGCGAAAGAAGCGGTGGACCATCCTCTCCTGAAACTTAAACTCGGTGGGCAAGGTGACAGCGAACGCCTGAACGCCGTGCGCAGAGCAGTCCCTGATGCGCGCCTGATTGTGGATGCCAACGAAGCTTGGTGCCCAGACCAAACCGTGCGTCTTCTAGCCATGGCCGCGCAAAACGGTGTCGAGTTGGTGGAGCAACCGCTGCCCGCTGGCGAGGACGACATGCTTGCGGACATTGCACATCCGGTTCCGATCTGTGCCGACGAATCTGCCCATGACACCGCCTCGCTCGACTGGATTGCGAAACTCTATGACGCGGTCAACATCAAGCTGGACAAGACGGGCGGTCTGACCGAAGCACTTGCCATGTCGGAGCAGGCCCGATTGCGCGGCCTCAAGATCATGGCAGGCTGTATGGTTGCGACGTCCCTTGCTATGGCCCCTGCCTTGCTTCTGGCGCAAACTGCGGACTGGGTGGACCTCGATGGACCGCTGCTGCTTGCCGCCGATCGAGATCATGCTCTGACCTATGAGGGCGGCATGGTCTTTCCCCCCTCGCCCGCGCTTTGGGGGTAAGGCCTTGCAGGCGCGACGGCGGCGACGAGCCCGCCGTTCCAATGCTGGCGCAACAGGATTGCGGCGATTGTCCCAATCGCCGCCACGCCAGCCATGACGGCATAGGCCTCACCGCCCAGGCTCTCATAGAGTGGGCCGCAGACAAGGGTCGCTGTTCCCATGACAAGACCTGCCACCACTGCTGAATAGAGACCTTGAGCGGTCGCAGACCTATCCTCGGGCACGGCATGCGTCAGAAAATGGATGGCGGCGAGATGCGCAGCACCAAAACTCATGGCGTGTAAGCTTTGCAGCACGGCCGTCGCCCAGAGCGGGGGGTCGAACGCCATGAAGCTCCAGCGTAGCGTCGTGGCAAAGCCTGCAAAGACGAACAGCCGCGCGGATCCAATCCGCGCAATGACGCGCCCGGACACGGCAAACAACGCGATTTCGACAATCACACCGATGGACCACAACGCGCCGATCGTGCCGCCTGAGAAGCCCTGTGCCCGCCAATGCAGAGAGCCGAAGGCATAGAGCAGCGCATGGCTGCCGTGAATGAGACTCGCCGCCAGCAGAAAAATCAGAAAGAGCGGCGAGCGCACGAGCGCAAGCCCATCCCGAACTCTCAGCCGCTGAACGGGCGCCTTTGCCGGCGCGTGCCCGCGCCCTTGTGTTGTCCCAAGGTCTCGGGGGATGAGATAGGCGCCCAGCACCATCAGTGAGGCCGCCAGCATGAGGAACGGCAAGACCAGGCCCGCGCCCCAATACTGGATGACGACGCCAACGCCGAGGCTCGCCCCAATGAAGCTCAGCGAGCCCCACAGCCGCACGCGCCCATAGTCGAGCCTTGTCCGGCGGATGGCACTGATCGCGACGGTCTCTGTCAACGGCATCAGCGTGGTCGAAGCGATAGCGACCAAAACCATCGCAAAGAGCATCGGCCAGAACCCGTCGGACAGCATGAGCGCGCCGAAGGAGGCGAGCGAGCCCCAAGCCGATAGGATGAGAATTAGTCGACGGTCGCCCAGACGATCCGCCGTGAAACTGACGGTTGGCGCGATCAGAATGCGCCCGAAGAGCGGCGTTGCGAGGAGGATCGCGATCTGATCGGCACTCAGTGCGCGCCACTCAAGCCAAACAGGAAGATATGGCAGGTAACAGCCGATGATGAGGAAGAGCGCCGCATAGACGAGACCAAGCCGCCAAGCCAGAGACTGACCTTTAGCGTGGCTCTCCTCTTGGTTTGCCCTGGGGCTCTTATCTTGGCTCGGCTTTTGGCTCGCCATGGACGTTAACCGGTCCCTATTCCGCGGTTGTTACGTTCGGGCATTACTCCGAATCAGATAGGCTTGTCATCGTCATGCCGAAACGCGCAAAGAGCGCCGCACCCTCCATGCCTCGAAGCAAGACGCATTCAAGCAAACAAGAGCCCCAACCGGGCTCGGCTATCGACTTCAACGCCCTTGAGGAAACCTTGCGGAGTTCTACGCTCGGGCGCCAGTTCCTCGACAACTATGCGCGTCAACACCCGGCACCTGAGATTCAGTTGCTGCTCAATGCCATTGCCCAACTTGAGAGCGCGGTGATCGAACCGGAACGCCGATGCCCATCCGTGGGCATTCTCGCCGACCTCGTGGCGCTAAGCGAGGCCATCGCCGACACGCGGCGCGACCTCGGCGATCTCGGCTCCACGACCGGCTCTGCCGACAATCCGTCATCTGCGCTCGATCAGATCGTGGATGCATCGACCCGCGCCACATCGGATGTGCTGTCGGCGTTGGAAGAGCTACAGAACGTCTCCTGGACGCTGCGTGAGACGGGCGTGGCGGCCGCGTTTTGCGACAGGCTCGACGAGAGTGCGGTAGACATCTACACCGCCTGTGCCCGCCAGGAAATGGCCGGGCAGCAGACCGCACAAGCAATGAACCTACTTCAGCATATCGAGCACCGCATCACCGCAATGGTCGAGCATTGGGACGCCTACGAAGGCTCTAGCCTTCTGAACGCTGCAAAGTTGCTGGATGTGTCGGATACGCTGGACAGAGCCTCTGCCGAAACAGATGCCGCCGTCTCAGAATCGCAGAGCCGCGACGAGCCAGCGGCGCCAAAGACCAAAGGGTTTGAGCTGCCTGAGCCTTTGACCCTAGAGAACCTTCACGCGCTTCAGCGTGCAACGCTGTTTGGCTAGTTTTTCGGTTATCTATCAGGCAGTTAGAGCATAAGACAAAAAATTTTTGGCCGTCCCCTTGAAAGTATTTTGCCTACTAACCACTTATGAGAGGACGCATTGTCCCCCAAAGCGTCCCCCAAACTGACGCATGAAAATGCAGCGGCCCGGTTCCCCCCAACCGGGCCGCATTCTTTTGCGCGTTGTGTTTCAGCTAGGCCGCCTACGGGGCTGTTAGCTTTTTCGATGACCACAGCGACCGAAGGCGGGGCACCAGCCGGCGGCGCTCGGGCAGCCCGAGATTGTGCGCGACCAGGACGTTGTCGAGGAACTGCTGCGCCGAATTTTCCCAACTGAAATTGAGCGCATGGGCGCGGGCAGCATCGCGGCTGAGGTCGAGCGCTTTAAGTGCGCCAGCTCTTAGATCGGTGTCGAGCACGCCTGAATTGGGATCGGTGAGAACGTCTTTCGGTCCATGAACCGGAAAAGCCGCCACTGGGACCCCGCAGGCCAACGCCTCCAATAACACAAGGCCGAACGTATCGGTGAGACTCGGAAACACGAACACGTCCCCCGAAGCATATGCCTCGGCGAGCTCCTCGCCCTCTTTCGGGCCAGTGAAAAGCACATCGGGATACGCGCGCTCAAGCGCAGCAGCCTGCGGCCCGCCACCGACGACGACCTTACGGCCAGGCAGATCCAATTTGAGAAAAGCCTCGATGTTTTTCTCGACTGAAACGCGACCGACATAGAGGAACACAGGCCCTTCGCCGAAGAGACGAATGCTGCGAGGTCTGAACTGCTCGATGTCCACGCCGCGAGTCCAAGGCATCGTGCGTTTGAAGCCCTTCACCTTCAGATCTTCTTCCACCGACGGTGCCGCGACGAACATACCCGCACCGCTATTGTGAAACCGTCTCTGAAAGGCGTAGCACCAGGACTCTGGAACCGGCAGCCGCGCCGAAACATATTCGGGAAAACGCGTGTGATAGCTGGTGGTGAAGGGGTACTTCCGTTTGTGGCTATACTGCCGCGCCAGCATGCCAAGCGGCCCTTCGGTCGCGATGTGGATGAAGTCGGCATCCACCCCGTCGATATAACGGCTGACCATCCCTGGCGTCGCAAGCGCGAGCCGTATTTCTGGATAGGTCGGACAAGGCAGCGTGCGGTACTGCGACGGAACAAGGAAGCTAATCTCCGCCCCCAAGCCCGGAGCCTCATTGGCAAGCCGCTCATAACTGCGGACAACCCCATTCACCTGGGGGTACCAGGCATCCGTCACGACAAGAATGCGCATCAGGCGGCCGCCTCAAACTCCTTTGAGGAGGTCTCGGGCTGACTCACGCCCGTGAGAGGATTCCAGCGAACGATTTTGAAAACCCCTTCTTCGGTCTCCACCACAGCCGTGCAGCTTTCGACCCAGTCACCGGTATTAATATAAATCACGTCCTCAACCTGCCGCATGGCGGCGTGGTGGATCTGCCCACAAACAACGCCCTGAACGCCGTTTCGGCGCGCCTCTTGCGCAAGCCCGTGTTCGAACTCGCCTATATAGTTCACCGCCCGCTTGACCTTGTGCTTGAGATACGCCGAAAGCGACCAGTACGGCATGCCGAACCAGCGGCGCGCGACATTGAGGTGGGTATTAAACCACAGGGCCAATTCATAGCTCCAATCGCCGAGGAACGCGAGCCACTTGGCCTAGCACACGACCATATCGAACTCATCACCATGCATGATGAGATAGCGCCGTCCATCGGCGCCCTCATGGATGGTCTGACGCTCAATAGCCATCCCGCCAAAATGCGAGCCGCAATATTCGCGCATGACTTCATCGTGATTGCCGGGGATGTAGATCAGCTCGGTCCCATTGCGGACCTGGCGGAGGAGTTTCTGCAAGACATCGTTGTGGGGCTGAGGCCAGTAGATTCCGCGCCGAATGCGCCAGAGATCAACAATGTCGCCCACCAGATAAATGCGTGGGGTGCTGTGGTAGCGCAAAAATTCCAAAAAGGCCTCCGCCTGACATGCCTTGCTCCCAAGTTGGATGTCAGAAATAAAGAGCGCCCGGTAACGCCTTGGCTCGGCGTTCATCTGCGGCTCATAATCGGTCGGAGTATCCAGCAAGATAAGGCGCGAATTAAGCTGATTTTGTATCAGTGTTGTGACATTCACGACGCGTTGTGAACGGCTGAAAACCTATGCACAATTACGATCTTCGGGAATGCCTCCAAGCGGTTCTTGATACAGAAATCCAGTCCAGTGAGCCGCTTTCGGTGGGTTTCGGCCTGACCGGAGCCGTGGTGACCCTCAAAGACGGGCGCCGCTTAGCCGTCAAGGCCAAGGTCAACGCAAAGAAACACGGGGAGGACGCCGGCCCGAGCCTTGCCATCGAAGGCTATATGTTGGGCGAGCTGGCGCGGTGTACGGAACTTCCAGTCCCGCACGTCCATGTCTGCGAGCCCGACCTCTTGGTCATGGATTTCATCGACAATGACGGGGGGCCCATCACGCCAGATGTGGAACGGGACGCGGCCCAACTGATCGCGGCCCTGCATGCAACACCGCGATCGTACTTTGGCTATGCGCGCGATACACTGATCGGGCCTCTGCATCAGCCCAACCCAGAATCCACGCTCTGGGTGTCGTTCTTCCGGGAACAGAGGCTTCTCTATATGGCCCGCGCCGCGCGCGACGAGGGTCAGCTCCCCGCACCGCTCTATGGACGCCTTGAGCGGCTTGCGGACGTCCTCGAGGATTTTTTGGCGGAGCCACCCTTCCCGAGCCTTCTCCATGGCGATCTCTGGACTGGGAATGTGCTCGTCAAAAGCGATCGGATTGCCGGCCTCGTCGACCCGGGCGTCTATTGCGGGCACCGCGAAATCGAACTCGCCTTCGCCACGATGTTTGGCACGTTTGGGCGGGCATTCTTCGAGGTCTATGAGAGTATTTTGCCGCTGGAGCCCGGGTTTCATGAGATGCGCCGGGACATCTACAATCTGTACCCGGTCCTCGTGCACGTTCGGCTGTTTGGCGGCAGGTACCTTGGCGCGGTGAAGGACACGCTGGCAAGGCTCGGGCTCTAGGTGAAGAGAATATCCGGCGATGAGCGCAAGAACAGCAGGCAAAAAAGAACCGGCCCGGACGAGCCGGGCCGGTCTTCCCTGCGAACGAGTCGAAATTCATAAAGGCTAGGCCTTTGTGAGGCTTCGACCCGCCCCCCCATTTCTTTCCCGAGCCGTCGCTCGAATTCGTCGCGTCTACGCGGGCTTTCCCGCTGTTGCTTCTTACGGAGAAGAAGGCCCCCCAGCCCGTCCCCCGTGTTCTGATAGAAAGTTACCGCAGCGCACCGGGCAGGTTCAACAAAGCGGAACGCTGGAAATGCACTTCGTCTTCCAGGTGTGGCGAAAATGCAAAAGACGCTAAGCCTACTATCTCGGTATCAGTTATTTATATTGATTATCAATGGTTTATGACCTATCAAGCCGCGCGCTTTCCACCCTTTCGGGCGCTTTTTGGACAGCCTTTTGTCCCGTCGCACCACGCTCTCCCAGCAAATCTTTGCCCGAAGCTGTGGCAAACGCGCCACGCCGACGCAACCGAGCTTCCACATGCGACGTTTGTGACGAATCTCTCACGGCACAAATCAGCTGTGACAGGCTCCTTCGCATTCGAGAATTTCTCGTGACCGCCGTTGCACCAGAAGCTGCCTTATGCATCATGCGGCAAACACCGGCCGGGGGAGACGATGAAACTCGTACGTTTTGGCAGCATCGGGCAGGAGAAGCCCGGACTTCTCGACGCTGACGGCAAGATCCGCGATCTGTCCAGCACGATTGACGATATTGCCGGAGATGTCCTCGGCCCTGACAGCTTGGCGCGCTTGGCGAAGATCGATCCGCAGTCGCTGCCTTTTGCTGATGGTAATCCGAGACTCGGCGCTCCTATTGGTGCCGTGCCGAAATTCTTCGGCATCGGTCTCAATTACCGCGACCATGCCGAAGAAACCGGCATGCCGATCCCCGAAGTCCCCATCGTATTTGTAAAGGCGACCTCGTGTATCACGGGCCCGAACGATCCTATTCTGGCACCCGCCACGTTCAAGCGCATGGATTACGAAGTGGAATTGGGCTTTGTGATCGGAAGCGCGGCGAAGAACGTGCCTATCGAGACCGCGCTCGACCACGTGGCGGGATACTGCATCGGCAACGATGTCTCCGAGCGCAGCCTGCAAAAAGGCGGACCTGGCGAATGGGTCAAGGCCAAGAGCTACGACACGTTCGGTCCGCTTGGCCCCTGGCTCGTCACGACAGACGAAATTCCCGATCCGCAAAACCTGGATCTCACCATGGACCTGAATGGGGAGCGGATGCAGACGGGCAACACGTCCACCATGATCTTCGGCGTGGCCAAGCTCATCAGCTATATGAGCAAGTATATGACCCTCGTTCCGGGCGATGTCGTCGTGACAGGCACCCCGCCAGGGGTGGGCATGGCGCGGAACCCGCGCGTGTTTTTGAAGCCGGGTGATGATCTCGTGCTGCGCGTGGCGGGACTTGGCGAACAGCACTCGACGATCGTTGCCGAGCAATAGGCGCCAGAACTAGGTCTGCTCCCGCCTCGGCCACAGGCTATGGAAGTGATGAACCGGGCCCCTGCCCTGGCCAACCGCAATCTCATCCGCGGCGATAATGGCGGCTGTTACGTACATCTTTGCGATCTTCACTGCCTTGTCCAAGCACTCCCCTTTAGCCAATTCGGCGGCAATGGCCGCAGAAAGCGTGCAGCCCGTGCCGTGCGTATTCTTGGTTTCGTGGCGCGGGGCTTCGATCCGCTGAACACCAGCCTCGTCGGCAAAAATGTCGAGCGCCGTCTCGGCCATGGACTCGCCGCCCGTGAGGAGTACGGCGCCCGCACCGAGGTCCCGTAACCGTATCGCCCGGCCCTCGAGCATCTGTTCGCGGCTCTCTTCCGGCTCATCGAGCAGCACGGCGCCTTCAGCCAGATTCGGGGTGAGGATGGTGGCGCGCGGCACGAGCCTCTCGCGCAGCAAATCGGCCGCGTCCTCATCGAGCAGGAGATCGCCACTGGTCGCCACCATGACAGGGTCGAGCACCACAAGGGTGCCTGGAAACGCATCGAGCCCGGTGGCGACGGCCTCAATAATGTCGCTGGTGGCCAGCATTCCGATCTTAATGGCGCCAACATCCAGATCGCTTGCGACCGCCCGCATTTGGGCCAACACAAACTCCGGCGGGACCGGCATGATACCCTCGACGCCGCGCGTGTTCTGCGCCGTCAGCGCCGTGATAGCACTGGCGCCATACACACCGAGCGCTGAAAACGTCTTGATGTCAGCTTGGATCCCAGCACCGCCCGATGAGTCCGAGCCGGCAACGGTGAGTGCGACAGCAGTCTTCTCTGTGCTCATGGCGAACCACTATGGGCAGCAGATCGCCAAGGGCAAGCGTGCATTTGGGCAAGTGTACATTTGGGCAAGCGCAGCGGCGCGGGACGCAACTAGGGCCGACGTCAGCCGATCGTGGCAAGAGAGGGAAAGGTTTGCAGGATCCAAGATGCGATCAATGTCATCGAGTTGGTCAGGAAGAGAATGCCGGTCACGACGAGGAGCCCGCCCATGATTTTTTCAACTGTGCCCAAATAGCCTTTGAAGCGCTGCAGCACCTTCATAAATGGCTTGATGGCCACTGCTGCCAGAATGAAAGGGATGCCAAGTCCAAGCGAATAGACCAGGAGCAGGCTCACCCCTTTGCTGACCGTGTCACCACCCGCGGCAACCGCGAGAATCGCGCCAAGCACCGGGCCGATACACGGGGTCCAACCAAAGGCGAAGGCGAGCCCGATGACATAAGCACCAACGAGACCCGCAGGGCGCGTATCGGCGTGATAGCGCGCCTCGCGATGCAAAATCGGAATATGAATCACGCCCAGGAAGTGCAGCCCGGCGATGATAATCACGACACCGGCGATCTTGGCGAGGATCGGCAGATTCTCGACCACGAGCTGGCCCAAGACCGTCGCCGTCGCACCCAGAAGGACAAAGACCGTGGTGAAGCCGAGGACAAAGGCAACGGAGGACATGACCACCGTGTGGTAGACATGGGTCGGGGTCTCCTCCTCGCCGGTGAGCTGGTCAAATGTCGTCCCACCTAGAAAGCAAAGATACGGCGGAACCAGCGGCAGCACACACGGGCTGAGAAAGCTGAGAAAGCCTGCTAGCAGAGCCCCGTAATAGGTAATGTCCATGGGGACTTTGCTATTGCGCTTCCCGGGTGAGCGCAAGGCCCTCAACCAATTCGTGAAGATGCTTGATCACTGCATCCGCCCCGAGTGTCGCCACCGGCCGGGCCGAATGGCCGTGGTTTACGAGAACGATGCCTTGAAGCGCACCGGCTCGCGCAATCTTCACATCCGTTTCGCTATCGCTCACCATGACCGTGGTTTCAGGCCGGACGCCAAGTGTTTCCACAACATGCAGAAGGCCCGCAGGGTCAGGCTTTCATAGAAATCGATCGTTTGCCCCGCAAAGGGTCCTGACCAAAGCGGCAATGCCCAGGCCTTCCAGAACATCAAACCCGATGGCTTCGTGCTTGTTGGTGAAGACACCGCACGCGAGCCCCGCGTTGTGCAGGGCGCTCAAGGTTTCCTGCACACCGGGATAGAGCGTAGAGCGCTCGCACGGATTCGCCGCGTAGTGAGAAAACAAGCGCTCAAGCGCTGCGTCTTGCTTCTCTTCTTCGAGGATGGAGTCGTGCCGTGCGAGTGCCCGGTCCAGGAGCTTTGCGAGACCATTTCCCACCATGCCGCGGACGATGTCCTCGGAATGGGGCGGCAAGTCTAACTCTGACAGTGTGAGATTGAGTGCGGCTGTGATGTCGGAGGCGGTATCGGCAAGCGTGCCATCGAGATCGAAGACGATTGCGCGGCACGCTGGAGGTGGAAAGGACCGCGAGCGGTCCATCAGAGCGCGGCCCTGGCCGCTTTGCGGATCGCGGCAATGTTTTTTAAATAGGCGCCGTCTTTGAACACGGCGGACCCAGCCACGAGCGCATCGGCACCTGCCTCCACGACGAGCCCCGCAGTGTCGACATTCACCCCGCCATCAACTTCCAGGTGGATAGGCCGGTCGCCGATCATTTTTCGGATCGCACGCACTTTCGCAAGCTGCTCCGGAATGAAGGTCTGCCCGCCGAAACCTGGGTTCACAGTCATCACCAGGATGAGGTCAACCCTGTCGAGCACATATTCGATGGCTGTTTCGGGCGTCGAGGGCGTCAGGCTGACCCCCGCCTTTTTGCCGAAACTTCTGATGTGCTGCAGCGAGCGGTCAAGATGGGGGCCCACTTCGGCGTGTACGGTAACAATGTCCGAGCCTGCTTTGGCGAATGCCTCGATATAGGGGTCGCACGGCGCGATCATCAAATGTGTATCGAAGACCTTGTCCGAATGTGGTCTGAGCGCTTTGACCACATCGGGACCGAAGGTGATGTTCGGCACAAAGTGACCGTCCATCACATCGAGATGAACCCAGTCGCAGCCATCCCGATCGATCGCCTCGACTTCCTCGCCGAGCTTGGCGAAGTCTGCGGAAAGGATCGAGGGCGCGATAATGATGTCGTTGGGCATGTTTTCCTCAAATAGCGCCGTCGTATCCGCGCTTTTCTCTGGCGGCCGCGCTTACGCCACCGCCGTCTGCTCCGCCTGGCCCTTAGCCAAGACCGCCACACCAGGCAATTGTTTTCCCGCCAGCCATTCGAGAAAGGCACCGCCCGCGGTCGAGATATAGGTAAAGTCGTCCGCGGCACCCGCCATATTGAGCGCACGAACCGTATCGCCACCGCCAGCGACGGAGATGAGCGCGCCCGTCTTCGAGCGCTGGGCAGCCTCCCGCGCTAGAGCCGTCGTCGCCTCGCCAAAAGGTGCGATCTCGAAAGCCCCAAGGGGCCCGTTCCAAAGAAGGGTTTCGGTCTTGCCGAGCTTCTCTTTCAACATTTCGACGCTTCTAGGACCCTGATCTAAGGCCAGCATGCCCGAGGGAATCTCGGTGGCGCCACACACGCGCGACTCAACATTCTCGGCCAACGCATCGGCGACAACGACATCGACGGGCAGCACGATCTCGCAGCCAGAGGTCTTTGCCATCTCCGTGATCTCCTTCACGGTCGATACGAAGCCGGGCTCGCACAGCGAATTCCCAACGTCGATCCCGTCGGCGTAAAGGAACGTATTGGCCATGGCGCCGCCAACGACGATCATGTCCATGCGCTTGGCAAGATTGGTCAGCACTTCGATTTTGGTGGAGACTTTCGCCCCACCGACAACGGCCATCACAGGCCGCTTCGGATCCTCAAGAGCCGCCTTCAGCGCATTGATTTCCGCAATCATTGCTCTGCCCGCATAGGCCGGCATCAGATGCGCAATCGCCTCGACTGATGCGTGCGCCCGGTGGGCGCAGGAGAAGGCATCATCCACATAGATGTCGCCCAGCGCGGCGAGCTGTTTTGCAAACGCAGCGTCGTTGGCCGTCTCGCCCTTGTGGTAGCGGAGGTTTTCAAGAAGCCCAACGTCTCCATCCCCAAGAGATGCAACGCCCGCCTCGACTTGCGGACCGATACAGTCGTCCAAAAACACGACCTTGGTGCCCAGCATTTCTTCGAGCTTGACCGCCACAGGCTTGAGCGAAGTCTCCGGCGTGCGTTCGCCTTTCGGGCGTCCGAAATGGGACATCAGAATGATCTTTGCCCCACCATCCCGAAGCGCGGTGATCGTCGGCAGCACGCGCTCGATGCGCGTGGCATCGGCGACGGCCCCCGCCTCCACGGGGACGTTGAGATCCGCACGGACTAGGACGCGCTTGCCGCTCACATCAAGCCCATCGATGGTCTTGATGGTGGTAAGGTCGATATCGCCCATGCCCTTGGCCGAGCTCACTTCAGCTTGCCCATCGCAACGGCGGTGTCGCTCATCCGGTTCGAAAAACCCCACTCATTGTCGTACCAGGACACGACGCGGCAGAACGTGCCGTCGATCACCTGGGTTCCGGTCACATCGAAGACCGAGCTCAGACTGTTGTGGTTGAAGTCCGATGAGACCAGCGGCTTGTCGTTGATGCCCATGATACCCAAAAGCGGGGCCTTGGACGCAGCCTCAACAAGCGCATCGTTGATCTCCTCGACCGTCGTTGCGCGCGCGGCCTGGAACGTCAGATCGATAAGACTGACATTGGGTACCGGCACGCGGATGGAGGCCCCATCGAGCTTGCCCTGGAGCTCAGGCAGCACGAGCCCGACGGCCTTGGCCGCCCCTGTCGAGGTCGGGATCAGATTTGCGGCACTGGCGCGCGCCCGGCGCGGATCCTTGTGGAGTGTATCCACCGTGCGCTGGTCGCCCGTATAGGCATGGATCGTGGTCATGTAGCCGCGCTCGATGCCGACGGTCTTGTGCAGCACCTCAGCAACGGGCGCCAGACAATTGGTCGTGCAGGACGCGTTGGAGACGACGAGATCAGCGTCCGTGAGCTTGTTGTCATTGACGCCGTAGACCACTGTCAGGTCGGCGCCCGAACACGGAGCGGAAACCAAGACGCGTTTGGCACCCGCATTCAGATGCTGCGCCGCGCTCTCTTTCTTGGTGAACCGGCCGGTGCACTCCATAACAATATCCACACCCAGCTCGCTCCAAGGGAGCTTCTCGGGATCGGGCTCGGACAGAACGGCAACGTCTTTCCCGTTCACCCGCAGGCCATTCCCATCGACGGAAATCTCGCCAGGGAACTGTCCATGCACGGTGTCGAACTCGAGCAGAAGCGCATTCATATCGGCGGAGCCGAGATCGTTGATCGCGACGAACTCAAGGTCGTCGCGGCCAGCCTCCATAAATGCTCGATACGTAAGCCGGCCGATGCGGCCAAAGCCGTTGATGGCGACGCGTGGTGTAGCCATATCCTCCCTACCTCTTACTTGGATTGTTCGTCAGACGGTTAGCTCACGCGCCGCAGCCGCGACGGCCTCGGACGTGATTCCAAAGTGCTTATAAAGCTCTTGGGCCGGGGCGGAAGCACCAAATCCGTGCATCCCGACAAAAATGCCTTGAGTGCCCAGCCATTTCTGCCAGCCGAACTCAATGGCCGCCTCCACGGCCACACGCGGGCCAGAACCCAAGACGGCCTGGCGATAGTCCTCGCCTTGCGCCTCGAACAGCTCCCAGCATGGCATGGTCACGACCGCGGCCTTGATACCCTCCCCGGCCAACATTTTTGCGGCCTCCACCGCCAACGAGACTTCCGAGCCTGTGGCGAGCAGTGTCACGTCCCGGGCACCCTCTGGCTCGACCAGCACATAGGCGCCCTTTGCGGAGAGATTCTCGCCGGTCGGTGCGGTTCTTAAGAGCGGCAATCCTTGCCGGGTCAGCGTCATGATTGTCGGCGTGCTCTTGGACTTCAGGGCAATATCCCAGCACTCGGCACACTCGACCGAGTCCGCAGGCCGCATCACGTTGAGATTGGGAATGGCCCGAAGCGCGGCCAGCTGCTCCACCGGCTGATGGGTCGGCCCATCCTCGCCAAGGCCGATCGAATCGTGGGTCATCACATAGACGACCCGCTGTTCCATCAGGGCCGATAGCCGGATCGATGGACGGCAGTAGTCGGAGAACACGAGGAAGGTCCCGGCATAAGGAACAATCCCGCCATGGAGCGTGAGGCCGTTCATGGCCGCGCCCATGGCATGCTCGCGCACACCATAATGGATGTAATTGCCCGCGAAGTCTCCGGGCTTTACAGCACTGTGCAGCTTCGTCAGCGTGCCCACGGACCCGGTGAGGTCGGCTGAGCCGCCCATCAAGCCAGGCACGACGGGGACCAGCCGCTCCAGTACTTTCTGCGAGGATTGGCGCGTGGCGAGCTTTGCCGCCTCCGCAGCAAAGTCAGCCTTGATGCCTGCGACAGCCTCGGAAATCGCCGCAGCAACCGCCTCGTCAACCGGATCGACAAGATGTGCCCGCGCTGGTGCATCCAGCCTGCTTGCAGCATCGGTCCACTGATCGAAGGCGGCTCTGTTCCGCGCACCCGCTTCGCGCCACTTGGAAAGAACCTCTTCCGGCACCACGAACGGTGGATAATCCCAGCCGAGTTTCTGACGGGCTCCTGCAATCTCTTCCTCGCCAAGGGGGGCGCCATGGGTGGATGAGGTGCCCTCTTTGTTTGGCGCGCCATAGCCGATCAGCGTGCGGCAGGCGATCATGGAGGGCTGGCCGGTGACATTGCGCGCATTCTCAATGGCAAGCGCGATGGCCTCCGGATCATGGCCATCCACGGCGGCCGTATGCCAGCCCGATGCCCCAAAGCGCGCAAGCTGGTCGTCGGTGACGGCAAGGTCGGTTGGACCATCGATCGAAATCTGATTGTCGTCGAAGAGCACAATCAGACGGCCAAGCTTCAGATGCCCGGCCAGAGAGATTGCCTCCTGACTGATCCCTTCCATCAGACAGCCATCGCTCGCCAGGCAATAGGTGAAGTGGCTGACGATGTCATCGCCATAGCGCTGATTCAGGAGGCGTTCGGCCAGCGCCATGCCGACAGCATTGCCGATGCCCTGACCGAGCGGGCCTGTCGTGGTCTCAATACCGGGCGCGTGGCCATATTCCGGATGACCTGCTGTCCGGGACCCTAACTGGCGAAACCGCTCGATCTCACTGAGATCCATGTCTGGATAACCAGTGAGATAGAGCAGCGCATAGATCAGCATCGAGCCGTGACCCGCTGACAGCACGAACCGGTCCCGGTCCGGCCAGTCCGGGTGGGAGGCATCGAAATTCAGAAAGCGCGTGAACAGCACTGTTGCGACATCGGCCATGCCCATGGGCATTCCGGGATGCCCCGAATTGGCCTTTTGCACTGCATCCATGGCAAGTGCGCGGATCGCATTCGCCATGTCCTTATGTGTCGCGTCCGCCAATACCCGATCCTGCATCAATCGCCCAAGCCTCTTGTTGTTCTCGGTCGCCTAGCTAGTAGGCGCGGATGCCCATGGCCGCCTTGACCGCGTGATAGCCAACAAGAAGCTGGGTTAACGCCAGCGGGTGGCTCTTACTCGCGCCATTGGCACCGTTGGCGATATCGATGCGACCGACTTGATCGCGCAGATGGCCCGCCTCCGGGATGAGATTCCAAAGCAGATCCTCGATCCGCTCGGCTCTCTTGTCGGAGATATTGCCGTTGATCTCAAGTACGTCGACAGGTTTTCCATCCCTATCGCGCGCAAGTTCCAGGTGGAGGCCTGCGTTGCCATTGCCGTCGAACAGCGGGGAAAAGTCTGGATGAGGCAGGGTTGGGCGCAGCAGGTGGCGCACATCGAGCTGCGTATCGGGGCCTTTCACATCCCGAGGCGACTGAAAGCGAATCACGATATCGGCGAAGGTGCGTTGCGGATGGATGAAATTCGGACTGTCTTTCTTGCGCCGCTCAAGTGAGGCAACCACATCCTGCAGCCGGTAATTTCGCTTGGTTGTATCGCGGTGGATCTTCCATTTGATCCGCAGATCGTCCTCCGGATCGAGATAAATCTTCACGTCGTAGCAATCGCGCATGGCGCGCGTGCTGTAGCCCAGAAGCCCTTCCACGATCACAAACTCGGTGGGCTTGAAATAGTGGGGACGCCCGAGAGTTCCCTGCTGATGACAATAGACCGGTTTCAAGACCGGCTCGCCTTTCCGAAGCAGGCGCAAATGCTGCTCTAGAATATCAACATAGTTCGCGCGCGGATCGAGCGCGGACATGCCCGCATCGGTGCGTTCCTGGCGCGAATAGCAATGATAATCATCCGTGCAGAAGACCGAGCAATGTTCCTCGCCCAAAATCTGCGCGACACCCGCCGACAGCGTTGTCTTTCCAGATGCCGAGTCACCCACGATACCGATGATGATCGGATGATCTACCCGCTTGGGCATATTTGCTCCCAGGCGCCTCTACCCTATTGGCTTTTTAGGCGACATCGCGAGCTGCCACGCTCGCAAGACGATCTTTCGGCAAATAGCTCGTTAGGATCTGCCGCTCGCCCGTCGCCCCGGTTATCATCATGGTCTGCACTTTGTAGTGCGATTTCGTACGTTCAACGCCTTCGAGCATAAGGCCGGTCGTGATGCCCGTCGCACAAAAGAACACGTCGTCGGATGTGATCAGTTCGTCTCGCTCAAACCAGCGCGACGTGTCGATACCGGCGTCATGAACCGCCTTGGTCTCCGTTTGGAGCTGGGGATCGAGACGCGCCAGAAATTCGCCGCCGATCGCGCGCACCGCGCAAGCCGACATCACGCCTTCGGGTGTACCGCCCGTCCCCATCAGCGCATCGATCGATGAGCCAGGAACGGCGGCCATGAGAGCACCGGCGACGTCGCCCGCCGGATACATGGCCACGCGTGCGCCCGCCGCCAGAATCTCGTTCACGAGGTCTCGATGGCGAGGCTTCTCCAGCACGAAGACATTGAGGTCGCAAATGTCCTTGTCGAGGACCTTCGCCAACTCCTGCAGCTTCTGCGCCGTGGGCCAAGAGGGATCGATTTTGCCACGCGCAGGGGCTGCGGCCACGAATTTCTCCATATAGAAGGCGGGGCCGGGGTTCATCATGGCGCCGCGAGGGGCGACAGCCAGAACCGCCAAGGCGTTGGTTAGGCCCCGCACGAGATAGCTTGTCCCTTCAACGGGATCCACTGCGATATCCGCCTTGAATGCCGCGCCAGGCCGCCCGAGATGCTCGCCCCGCTGGGGCTGCGGGGCTTCGCCTGCGGTCGCTTCGCCGATCACCACAACGGCATCAAGGTCTATCTCGGAAAGCGCACTGCGCATGGCATCGAGGGCTGCCCGCCCTCCATCGTCTGAATCGCCGCGACCGATCCAGTTGAAGGCGGCACACGCTGCCCCCTCGGTCACCCGGCGCAAAGAATAGACGAGATCCGGATTGACCGGGCTCGGGGTCTCCATGACGTCTCCTCCACAGCGCCCCGACCAGAGTATTCCGGCGAAACACGGACATTCCGACAAAAGGCCGCCAACACAGGCCGCGCACGCGCGGCCATCCAGGCTGGCGCACTATATATCTTATGGGTGGCAGCGGCCCAAATTATCAACAGGGCGTGAGTTTCGAAGAATTTGGCCGTTTGCGAAGACTTTTGAGCCGATCTAGCGCCCCCTTGTCCTGGGATCGAGCCAGTCGCGCAACGTGTCCCCCAGCACATTAATTGAGATCAACACCGAGATCAGCACAACACCGGGCAAGACTGTGACCCACCATGTGCCAGCGAACATGAGATCATAGCCAGAGCGGATCAGCGTACCGAGGGACGGCTTCGTGACCGGCATGCCGAGGCCAAGAAAGGACAGCGCAGCCTCGGCCATGATGGCGCCCGCGACCTGGGTGGTCGCCACGATGACCAGCGGCGAGAGGACGTTTGGCAGAATGTGACGGCGAATAATGGTCGAATCGCTGTCGCCGACTGCGCGGGCCGCCCGGACATAATCCTTTGGCGCCTCCACCAGAACAGCTGCACGCGCGGTCCGGGCGAAGATGGGCCACTCTGAAAGCCCAATCACCACGACGAGCAGAGGGACAGCGAACTGGCTGAGCGCCGCGCCGCCAAGGCCTGCGCGCACCAAAGCCATGACGACAATGGCCATCATCAGGGTCGAGAGGGAAAGCTGGATATCGGCCAGGCGCGTGACCAGACTGTCGAGGGTTCCGCCGTAATAACCGGCGAGAAGGCCTAACGACACGCCGATCGCCGCCTGGATGACGACGGCGAGAAGACCGATCAAAAGCGAGATGCGGGCGCCATAGAGGACCGCGCTAAAGAGATCGCGCCCTTGGGCGTCCGTACCCAGGGCGAAGCGAGGCTCGCTTCCGTCTTGCCAGATGGGTGGCAGTTCGGAATCGAGGATGTCGAGACCCGCCAGATCGAAGGGGTCTTGCGGGGCGATCAGAGGAGCAAGAACGGCGGCCAACGCGATGAAGCCGAGCACGACAAGTGCGAACACAGCGCCCGGACGGCCCAGGGCGAAGCTCGCCATCGTGCGTGTGCTCGTTGCGGCTCTACTCATCGCGCGCCCTCAAGGCTGACGCGCGGGTCGAGCATCAGGCTCACAATGTCCACGAGCGTATTGAGCAAAACGAACAGGAGACCAACCAAAACAAGATATGTGGTGATCAGCGGAACATCGGCGCGTGTGACCGCTTCAAGAAACAAAAAACCCATGCCGGGCCACTGAAAAACGGTCTCGGTGAGAAGTGTATAGGCGACAAGTGTACCCGCCTGGAGCCCCCCGACGGCCACGAGCGGTAGAAGCGCGTTGCGTAGCGCATGAACGATCCACACGCGCAAATGCGAGGCCCCTTTAGCGCGCGCGGTCCGCACATAGTCATGCCCGAGCTCATCCAGCATGGCACTTCGCACGAGCCTGATGAAAAGCGGCAGCATGATCGTTGAGAGCGTCAGCGCGGGCAGCAGGAGGTGGGCCAGCCCATCACCGGTGAGAAGACCGGTCGTCCAGGGCCCGAGCGCCACAGTCTCGCCCCGTCCAAAGGCCGGCAACCAGCCCAGCCAAACGGAAAAAACAGTGATGAGAAGGATGCCGGTGAGAAAGACGGGCACCGAGATGCCAAGCACGCTCAAACCCAGAATCAACCGGGCCCCGAGACTTCGCGGCCGGACGGCGCAATAGACACCGGCAGGCAGGCATAGAACGAGCACGATTAGGCTGGCACCGAGCACGAGTTCGAAGCTCGCGGGGAACTTGGCCAAGACCACCGCGACAGTCGGCTTCTTGTAGATGAGCGATGTCCCCAGATCGCCGCGCGCCGCGCCGCCCAGATAGCGTGCGAACTGGACCGGCCAAGGTGCATTCAAGCCAAGTTCCTTGCGCAGTTCGGCCCGCTCGGCTTCGGGAACGGCTTGCCCCATGATCTCCCGCAAGGGATCGCCAAGACTGGTCCGCACGGCAAAGGCGATGACAAGGATCGCCAGCATGACCAACACGGCCTGAAAGAATCGGCGTGCGATGAAGGTGAGCCCGGATAGAACGGTCTGCATCTCAGCCCGTCGCGCACATGCGGGGACGGCTCAAGTCTTCCGCCCCGTCAGAGCAAAGGCGATGGAGACAGCCACCATTGTTTGCCAAGGCAAGTATAGGAGGGCCGGCTGACGGAGGCTGGCCGCAGGATAAAGCATCAGACCAAACACGGCGCCGGCAAGAACAACCACGCTCCAGTTCTCCAAACGCCTGAGAGACTCGACCGGAATGCCGGTCCCAAATGCCGTCAGGCCTGCCCCCACGGCACCGCCGATTACACCGCCCACAATGAGCCCGAGCACCTCCCGGTTTGCCTTGGCCCCAAGCGCCGTGCCGAAAACTTCGGAGCCGATCAACACCTGATACAGATCGTTGGCCGTGTTTAAGGCAGCAAGCCATCCGACAAAGATCAGAACGAGGGCCAGGAGACATTTGCCAAGGTCGCGCGTCACCCAGAGCCAAAGGCAAAGGGCAATACCTGCGGCAAATGTAACGCCTGCATGAAGAGGCATGCCCACGGCATTGAGAATGAGGCCACCCTCGTCGAGATCGAATTCTGGCAAAGGCGACGGCAGGCAGGAGATCAGCCCCGTCAAGGCACCCATGACGGCCATAGCCGCCACAACGCTGCTGCGTTTGGGCAACCGCGGCACGGTATCGGCCTTCAGGAAATCCCAAGCCATTCCCAATAGCGGGCAATTTCAAGATCGCTGCCGCGCCCCCCTGTCGTCGCAACGGCACATCCCATGCAGACACGGGACGACACCCACACCTGACGGCTTTCGCAGCCGCCCGATGACACGACTATAGCTTAGGGGCGCAGGCTGGACCAATGAGAACAAGCTGCGACCGGGCCCGCCTTAGCCTTGCTCCACCACGGACTTCAATTGGGAAAGTCCCCTATCGATATCGTTGCCCATCATGCCAAGACCGTCCATGACAAGGCACAAGGCCTTCTCCATGAAATTGTGCGTGCCATGCATGGCCCAGACGACCTCAGTCTCCTCGCCTTTGGGCGAAAATCCGAAGTCCGAATTGGTGCCGGCCTCGAAGGGCCTCGTGAACTCAACTTTGATCTTCACCGCCTCGTCCGGCTCGCTTTCCACCAAGGTCATCTTGCCCTCGCCGACCTTGTCGTCGCCGTTCAACGTCATGATCGTACCCTCGCCCGCCTCCGGACCCGCGAAGGCGATTTTCGCGTCTGGGTCGAGCTTGGCCCATGGGAACCATGCCTGCCATTTATGGAAGTCATTCACGTTCGGAAATACGGTCGACGCAGGCGCGGCGATCGTCACTGAGCGCTCTACGCGATAGTCCGACGGCTGGAGCGCCACGACGAACACGAACAGGACAACGAGCGCTACAAGCGCGAGTAGAATTATCATTCCTATTCGATCACGAGGTCCGCAAGATAGGGCATGTCTATGACATTCACTACGGGCTCTATCTTCACGTTTTTCCGAGCGGCCCAGGCAAGATGCTGCCATTGGAGCGGCAGTAATGCCGCATCGTCATAGAGGATATGCTCGATCTTTTTGAGAACAGCGGCCCGCGCCGCCTCATCGGTCATGGTCTGGGTCTCCACGGTCAGCCGGTCGACCTCGGGGTTTGAATAGGCCCCTGCATTATACTGACCGTAACCCGTCTTCTCGTCGGGAGTCATGGCAAGAAACTCGTAGAAATTTGCCGAGTCTTGCGTGTCTGACTGCCAGCCGATCATTAGGATATCGCCGTCTCGGGCATCGAAGCGTTGCCAGTATTGGGCTTTCGGCATGGTCTGGAGATCGACCTTGATATCGATCTTGGCGAGCATCGCGGCGACGGTTTCGGCAATGCGTGAATCGCCTACATAGCGGTTGTTCGGGGCGATCATGGTCACGGAGAACCCTTCCTCGTAGCCCGCCTCCTTCATCAGCGCCTTGGCTTTCTTAAGATCGTAAGTCGGCTCAAGATCGGGGTCGTGTCCCGCATAGCCCTCCGGGCTCAACTGGCCTGCAGGCGTTGCGAATCCGCGCATGATCTTCTTTGCGATACCCCGGCGATTGATGGCGTAGCTGACGGCCTTGCGCACGCGCTTGTCTTTGAAGGCCTCAACACGATCCTGATTCAGCTCAAGTGTCAGCACGCGGGACGATGGGGCCGTCACGAGCGAACAGCAGGCCGCCCCTTCCATGCGCTTCAAGTCCGTCGGCGGAACGGGGGCAATGAAATCCACGTCACCTGCGAGAAGCGCCGCGACCCGCGTCGCCGGTTCTTTGATCGGAGTGAGGATGATCCTGTCCACATTGCCCGGCGAGTCCGTGTCCCAATACCCCTCGAAACGCTCCAGTTCGAGCCGGATGCCGTGCTCGCGTTCGGTCACGATGAAAGGCCCGGTCCCGCTCATATTGGCCGAGGCAAACGAGGAGCCATGCTTGACCACTTTGTCTTTCGGCCCCCCGTTCGAATCCGTTCCCGAGTAGAATTCCCGGTCCATGGGAAAGATGTAGGTGGCAAGGTTGAGCCCCAGCGGATACGGCGCCTTGGTGACGATATCGACCGTGCGCGCATCAATAGTCCGCGCGGCTTCGAAGGGCTCAAAGAGCGCCTTGAAGTCGGGGCTCGTCTTCAAGCGATTGAACGTCCAAACCACATCGTCCGCCGTGAGCTTGCGGCCGGAATGAAACGACACACGGTCTCGCAAGTGAAAGCGCAAGGTCACGTCGTCGATCTGCTCCCAACTCTCGGCAAGCCGGGGCTCGAACGAGTTGTCCTTGCGGCGTCGCACCAGAGGATCGAAGACGAGATGCGACAGCTGCAGCGTCGCGCTGGCAAGCTGTTCGTGCGGATCGAGCGAGGCGGGATCGGCGTCATAGGCCATGCGCAGCGTCTTGCCGCTACCTGCGGCAAAAGGGCCGGCGACAGGGACGCATGTGAGGAACGCGAGAAGGAAGGCGCAGAGAATTCGGTGCATTGGATCTGCGTTTTCGCTCAGAAACACAGCTTCAGTCCAGCGTCTTTCCGCCACCCCTCGTTTCATCCCCTTGCCCTAACCCTTGCCCCGACCCCTTGCCCTCACTCTTGTTTCTTGGTCATTGGCCGATAAAGTCGCCCACCCGCCAAGATCCTCCTCAGGAGTTTTGCCTCGTGTCAGGCTTTTTCGTGACTGGAACGGATACCGATGTCGGCAAGACGCTCGCCTCGGCCTGGCTGTTGACACATCTCGACGGCACCTATTGGAAACCTATTCAGGCAGGGACCGAGCCCACCACGGACTCAGCGACAGTGCAGCGGCTGGCTGAGCTTCCCGTCGGACGTGTCCTGCCTGAGGCCTATCTCCTGCCCGAGCCCATGGCACCCCATGAAGCTGCCCGCCGCGCTGGCATTGCCCTCGATATGGCCAAGCTGCAATTGCCACCCCATGACGGTCTCATCGTAGTCGAAGGCGCAGGCGGGTTAATGGTGCCAATTGCCGATGGCGCCCATATGATCGATTTGGCGGACGAACTCGAGTTGCCTTTGGTTCTCGTGGCGCGGTCCACGCTCGGAACGATTAACCACACGCTTTTGTCGCTCGAAGCGATCCGGCGGCGAGCTCTGCCCCTTGCCGGCGTGGTGATCAGCGGGCCGGAGACACCTCATAACCGCGCAGCCATCGAGCGCTACGGTCAAGTCGAAGTCATTGCCGAGATACCTTTCCTTGAGACGGTCAGCCGCGATGCCCTTCTGGCCGTCGAACCAGAACTCGATCTTCAAAAACTCGCAACGGTGACGCCGTGAACGAAAATTCGAACCTCAATCCAGCCGCCACTGCGCGCGAGATCATCGCGCGCGATAAGCGTTATGTTTGGCATCCCTATACCCAGCACGGGACAGAGGCGGAGCCCCTTGTGGTTGCGCGCGCCAAAGGGGCCTCTCTCTTCGATACCTATGACCGGGAGATTCTCGACCTCATCTCGTCCTGGTGGACTTGCACGCATGGGCACGCGCACCCCACAATCAACGCCGCGCTGACACGCCAGGCCGAGACGATGGAGCACGTGATGTTTGCGGGCTTCACCCATGCGCCCGCTGCAGAACTAGCCGAAACGATCGCCAACCTCCTGCCTGGCGATCTCAATCGTGTGTTCTATTCCGACGATGGATCCACCTCCGTAGAGGTGGCGATCAAGATCGCCTATCAGTCCTGGGTCAATCGCGGCGAGCCGGGGCGCCGCATGCTCGTCGCCTTCGATGGCGGCTATCACGGCGATACGCTGGGAGCGATGTCCGTCGGCCGCAGTTCGCAAATGTTCGGCGCTTTCAAAGACCTAATGTGCCACGTTCGGGTCCTCCCCTACCCGGCGACATTCGAGGACGACGACGCGGCCGATGAGCGCGAGGCCGGCGCCCTTTCGGCGCTGGAGGACCTGCTAGCCGAGCACAGACAGACCACCGCCGCCATGATCATCGAGCCCATGATGCAGGGCTCTGCAGGCATCCGGTTTTGCCGGCCGAGCTTCCTGAAGCGTCTCGTCGAGATGGCGCAAGCCGCCGGGGTCCTCGTGATCTTCGACGAGGTTGCAACGGGCTTCGGGCGGACCGGTGAATTGTTCGCGATGGAGCATGCCGGCGTCACACCCGATCTTGTCTGCCTCTCTAAGGGGCTGACGGGTGGCTATATGCCGCTCGCGGCGACGGTAGCGACCGACCGGCTGTTCGACCTGTTTCTTAGCGACAGCTTCGACCGTGCCCTGCCGCACGGCCACTCGTTCACCGCAAACCCGTTGGCGTGCGCGGTCGCTCTCGCAGCTCTCGGCCTTTACGAAGAAGAGCAGACCATGACGCGCATCGCCGAGATCAACGCGCGGCATCGCGACATGCTCGAGGTGCTGGCGGCACGACCGGATGTTTCGAAACAGCGCGTCCTTGGCCCTGTGCTTGCCTTTGAGGTCGACGAAGGCGGGGCATATCAGTCCGAGGCCAGTCAGAAGCTCAGGGCCTGGTATCTTTCGCAAGGGCTCAACATCCGCCCGATCGGATCGACCGTGTACCTGATGCCGCCTTATTGCATCACGGACGAAGAACTCTTCCGTGCCTATGCGGGCATGATCGAGGGATTGGACCGGCTCGCCGCGGGCTTAGTCTAACGGCCGATCGGCCCGAGCCGCCCATAAACGATGTGCCAGGACACGCGGCCGCCATATCGCAAATCCGTTGCGCGAATGGCACGGCGCAGGCCACCTGGGCTCAACGGCAGATAACCATCGCGTGGCGTCAGACCGCCGACCGCTTTCATTCTGCGCAGGAAGGAAAGCGAGTCGTTATCGGGTGTTAGGTGCTCTTCTTCAATGATACCTGGAAGCGGCGGCAGATGCGGCGTCCCAGCTGGCAGGTCTTCTTTGGCGAGCACGGCCCGCCATTCGGCAAAGCTATTCGGACCGAGCGTTGCAAACATCAGCGCGCCGCCCGGTGCGAGATAGCCGCGCAACCGCGCAAGGCTTTCGAGGGGCAATGGAAGCCAATGGAGCATCATGCTCGTCACAATGAGATCGAGGTTCTCGTATGCGACTGGCGCGCCTGCATCCATGACCTCAAAAGCAATGTTCGCAGGCGTGTCCGACAGATTGCTGCGTGCCGCGCGGATCATGTCTGGCGCAGCATCGGTCAGCATGAATTCTGCGCCCCTGTAGCGCGCCACAAGATGGCGGCTGAGCAGACCCGTGCCACAGCCAAGCTCCAGCACGCGTAAGGGCTTGTCTTGTGTGGGCCGAACATCCGGCAGCAAAGACGCAAGCCGCCGCGCAACCCCCTGCTGGAGGCCTGCATGGGTCTCATAGACGTCTGCCTTGGCACCGAACCGGGCCGCGATTCTCGCGCTACGGCGAGACAGAATTGGAGAATTCAACGACATGTTTTGCACACCAGTCTGGGTGCCTGAGTGGCAGGACATGCCCGCCATCGGGCGACCAGATAATCTTCTTGGGTCCCCATACAGCTTCAGACATCGCGGGCGGAACGATGACATCGTCTTGGCTCGCGAGGGCGAGAACGGGACATCTAAGCGTTTTCTTAGCGGCCTCCGCGTTCCAATGCATCAGCCAATCGAGCCCTTCGCTTAGTCTGGGGACATTGAGCGCGGCAGGGTCGGCGAAATCTGGCGCCCCGCAAGAACGCCAAAACGCCCGCAATGTCGCGCTCGGATCGCGGTCCAGCCCGCGTTTGAGGGCGGCAACCCGGGCCTCTGGCACATGGGGGCAATAACGGTCGAACCCTTGGATCGAGACCAAGCGCCCGAACCGGCTTCCTCCCTCCTTGAGCAGCCACAAGACACCGAGCGAATGGCCGACCGCAGTTGCATCCTCTGGCCAACAGGTCGGCTCATCGGCGCCGCCCGCTAGAAACCCGAGATCCACCAATGTGACGTTGGCCTCTGGAAGACGCGCGATCAGTGGCGCCCAGAGTGCGGCCCCAAATCCCCAGCCATGAACCAGCACGAGATGCATATCAGGCAGACGCGATCTTGGTGCCGGAAGGGATCTTGGCCGTCGGTTTGCCCACAGGATTGACGGCAGGCCTCGAGGTCGCAGGATTCAAAGACGATTTGAGCGCGCCCAATAAGCGCTCCACATCCTCATCTGTATGGGCTGCGTTGAAGACGAAGCGCACACGCGATGTGCCTTGAGGAACGGTGGGCGGCCGGATCGCGCTCGCCCAGAAGCCTGCCTCGCCGAGCGTGAGGCTCAAGGCCAAAGCCGCATCCGCGGTGCCTGATATGACTGGGACGATCTGCGTGGACGATGCCCCCGTGTCGCAGCCAAGGGCCGAGGCTCCTTCGCGGAAGCGCGTCGCGAGTTGGGAAACATGCGCCCGCGCAAGTCCCAGGCCCGGCAAGAGATCGAGGGCAGCATCCATGGCGCCCAAGACTTGCGGCGGCAAGGCAGTCGAATAGATGAACCCACTGCAACGATTGATCAAATAATCGCGCACATTATCCGAACACACCACATAGGCGCCGAAACTGCCCAACGCTTTAGAGAACGTGCCGACCACCAGATCGGCGCCCTCGGAACACCCGCACCCGCCCTCACCGAGGATTCCGGTCGCGTGGGCATCGTCAACAATCAGCATGGCATCATGGGCCCGCGCGAGGCTTGAGATCTCGGCCACGGGCGCCACATCGCCGTCCATCGAGAACACGCTTTCGGTCAGAATGAATTTCGGGCGGTCGTCCCGCTCATACTGCGCTAGCAACTCGCCAAGATGCGCGGCATCCAAATGGCGATAGCGAATTTGCCGCACGCCCGCAGCCCTGCAGCCAAAATGCATGCTCGCGTGATTGAGACGATCTGCGAAGACGAGCGGCTCTTCCCCAAGAGCGCGGCGATCGAAGAGCGCTTGCAGAACGCCGGCATTGGCCTGGAAGCCGGATGCCATGAGGAGCGCTGCAGGCTTCTTCTTCAGCCCTGCGACCTTTTGCTCAATCCGCGCAAAGAGTGCGAGATTGCCGGTGACGAGCCGGGAGGCGCCAGATCCGGTCCCAAAGCGTCTCGCCCACTCAACCGCGCGCGCGATCAGGGTTTCGTCGAAACGCAAGGCCAGATAGTCGTTGCTGGCGAGATTGACGTAGGTGCGCCCGCCTATCTCCAGGCTGCGCGCATCTTTGGCGCAGAGTTCCGTCAGGTCCCGCCGGAGGCGGTCCCCTTCGAGGCTCTCCAGGAAGACCTGATATCGGCTTTCGCTTCCAACCATGATCCTGTATTAGCGAGGGTTCCTATCCTCAGCAATCAGTGGCTTGGAGTCCCGTGTCAGAAACATTGGAAAGTTTGAATCCTTTCAAGGCTCAAATCCGTCAGGCAGACAGCACGCGCGAGCCAAAGCGGCACGCAACCACCCGCCACGATTGGCGGACATCGGAAATCGTGGACCTGCTGAATGCGCCCTTGTTCGACCTGCTCGATGAAGCCCGCGCGGTGCATCGCCGCTATCATGCCGATGGACAGGTCCAACTTGCGAGCTTGCTTTCCATCAAGACCGGTGCCTGCCCTGAGGACTGCAAATATTGTCCGCAATCAGCCCACTACGCCAAGAAGACCGGGCTGGAGCGCGAAGCGTTGCTCGACGTGGATGACGTGTTGGCGAAGGCGAAGCTGGCCAAAGAGGCCGGCGCGACACGATTCTGCATGGGCGCTGCTTGGCGAGAAGTGAAAGACGGGGCTGCGTTCGATAGCGTGCTCGATATGGTGCGCGGCGTCCGCGAGCTCGACATGGAGGCCTGTGTCACGCTTGGCATGCTCTCAAAAGATCAAGCCGACCGTCTCGCCGAGGCTGGCCTCACCGCCTACAACCACAACCTCGACACGTCGCCGGAGTTCTACAAGGAGATCATCACCACGCGGGCCTATGAGGACCGGCTGGAAACACTCTCCCATGTGCGCGGCGCAGGTCTGCAGGTTTGCTGCGGCGGCATTATCGGCATGGGCGAGACTACCCAAGACCGGGCCCGGTTGCTGCAGGAGCTCGCCACGCTTGATCCGCACCCGGAAAGCGTGCCGATCAATGCACTGGTGCCGGTTCCCGGTACGCCTCTTGAGGAGCAGCCAAAAGTCGAGCCGCTTGATCTTGTCCGCATGGTCGCCACAGCACGGGTCCTGATGCCGGCATCGTTTGTGCGGTTGTCAGCCGGCCGGTCCTCGATCACGCGCGAGGCGCAGATCCTTTGCTTCCTCGCAGGCGCCAATTCCATCTTTTATGGCGACAAGCTCCTGACGACCGACAACAACGATGCGGCCGACGACCGCGCGCTCATCAAAGAGGCCGGCCTGCGGATCAAGCCGGCCTGCGCCTCGTAGGCCGCGTCAGCCCTTCATCAGGAGCGGTTTATCGCCCGGCCGCGTATGGTAGATGATCAGCAGCATCGCCAGCAGCACGGACGAGAAAATCCCCGCTAAGGCACCGATCGCCCCGGGCGCAGCCAGCTCAGCGCAATCGGCCACTTCTTTGGCCGCCAAGCTCCCGGCCAGCGATGCTACCAGCGCGTAGAAGATGACCAAGCTCGGTGTCTGCGAATCGTCACGCCCGACACCAATGCCCCGTTTAACAATGAAGTAGCGTGCAGCGATTGCCGCTAGGCACGCGAGAAACCCTGCGACGATGGCCAAAACCGTCCCGCCGATCCCACCGCCGAGCACCATGCCCGTCAATGCACCAACGACCAATCCGACCAAAATCACAATCAAAAGGCTTGCCGAAGTCATTGCTCCCTCTCCCCATATTTTTTTGCCAAATTGACGAATCGATCCTCTTTTATGCGCAAGAGTTGAGCATGCGTAAACGCATTGAGCAAGAAACCGCCGCGCGCTCTTCGTGCCTGTTACACGGTGCCTCGCTTGCCTTTGGTCTCGGTGAGCGCTACGCCAAGACCATCACTGCCACTGCCTGAATCTCTCATGACCCGCATCGTTTATGTGAACGGCGCCTTTGAGCCCGAAGAAGCGGCGAAGATCTCCGTCTTTGATCGCGGATTTCTGTTTGGCGATGCCGTCTATGAGGTCACAGCGGTGCTGGATGGATGTCTTGTGGACTTCGAGGCCCATCTGGCGCGTCTTGACCGCTCTCTTGGTGAAATCGAGCTTACCCTGCCAATGCCGCACGAAGGCTTACGCGAGGTGCATGAGACGCTCATCGCCGAGAACGGGGTGGACGAAGGCATTGTCTATATTCAGATCAGCCGCGGGCCTGCAGAACGCGACTTCGCCTACCCGCCATCGCCCGCGCCCACTGTGGTTGCATTCACCCAGAAGCGACAGCTCGTCGCTCACCCGCAGGCTGAAACGGGGGTGGAAATCATCACCGTCCCTGACATCCGATGGAAGCGGCGCGATATTAAGTCGACGTCCATGCTGGCGCAGGCCATGGGCAAGGAGGCCGCCAAACGTCAAGGCGCGTACGAAGCCTGGATGGTTGAGGATGGCTTCGTGACGGAGGGCACCTCGTCATCGGCGTTTATCGTGGACGCACATGGCGTCCTGCGAACTCAGCCGCTCGGACCTCAGATCCTGCCTGGCGTGACGCGCCGTGCAATCCTTCGGCTGGCGGGCGAAGACGGCGTGCCGTTCGAGGAACGCCCTTTTACCGTCGACGAGGCTTATGGGGCCCGGGAAGCCTTCCTAACGGCCGCGTCGGCCTTCGTGCTGCCGATCATTGCCATCGACGGCCACGCCATTGGAAAACGGACCCCTGGACCGACCGCGCGCGCGTTTCGGGCGCACTACATCGCCGAGGCCCGGAAGTCATCGGTCTCTGCCTGAGCCGACCGCACCTCAGGTTCCCTGAACGAATAGTATTCTTTGCGCGTGTTATCGACGACGCAGTTGAACCAACCTTTGCTGCCAAATTCGCAGCCGTGCCGCTTGCTTTGCACCACAGCGGCGATCGCAATTATCACGATCAAAAGAAGAATCAGTCGCATTCGGTATGTCCTCCCCGAAATGTGCCCCAACACCCTATAGGGTGAAAGCACGGACCAGAAGTTGTGCTTTGCCAATCCCAAACTTATGAACTCGTCTCGGTCCGCAGAGTCATTGTCATATTTCGCGAAATGACTATATCTGGCGGTAATGTGCTCACCAACTCTCATATCGCGGAAGAATTTCCTACGGGCTGGCCTTGTGCTCGCAGCCACTCCCCTTCTCCGGTACGCGCCTGCGTTAGCAGCCACTGCTGACACCAGCGAAGTCGCACCCGGTGTCTTCGTGCATCAGGGCCGCTACGAGGTGCAATCGCCCCAGAACGGTGGTGACATCGCCAATGCAAGCTTCGTCGTGGGCTCTGAAGGCGTCGCTGTCATCGATACGTCAGGCAGCGCGAAGCTGGGTGCGGAGTTGCGGGATGCCATTCGGGCGGTTACCAACAAGCCCATCAAATACGTGATTAACACGCATATGCATCCCGACCATGTGTTTGGGAATGCCGCCTTCAAGCAGGACGACCCAACCTTCGTCGGGCACTACAAACTTGCAAGCGCTCTGGGCACCCGCAAAGACAGCTACCTTGCCGCGAACGAGCAGATGATTGGCAAGGATGCCTTCGCGGGCAGCGAGATCATTCTGCCAAACCTTGGCATCAAGGAACCGACCAAGCTTGACCTTGGCGATCGTGAGCTCCTGCTTGAGCCGCAAGTCACGGCGCACACGAATAACGATCTGATCGTAACGGACTCAAAGACCAACACGCTGTTTCTTGGCGATCTGCTCTTCTCCGTCCACGTGCCGACGATCGATGGCTCCATCAAGGGCTGGCTGGCAGTGCTGGACCAGATTGGTAAGCGCAAAACCGCGCGTGTGGTCCCAGGCCACGGCCCCAAAACCATGGAACTTCCCGAGGCGATCGAACCCGAGCAGCGTTATCTTGCAACCATTGCGGATGACGTCCGCCGCCAGATCGCGGAAGGCAAGAGCTTGGCTGAGGCAACAAAAACGGCGGGATTCTCGGAAAAAGATGCCTGGAAGCTGTTCGATCAATATCACGTGCGCAATGTCACAGCGGCCTTCGCAGAACTGGAGTGGGAGTGATACACTCGCGGTAAAAATTGCTGGAGGAAACTCCCGGTAAAATTTTCTGGAGGAAAAACGAATGCACCAGTCGTTGACGAACGTCACCCGGGCCTGCGGGGCGGCCGCGATCGCTCTGTCCATCCTCGTCCTGCCGGCAACAAGCGCCAACGCGGATGAGGGCCTTTGGCCGATCCTGAAAGAACAGGCCTTTGGCGACCGCGTTATTCGGGAAAACGACGGCATGGTCGTTCTTGAGGCGCCGCAAAAGATCGACGACGCGGCTCTGGTGCCTTTGACAGTCCGGATCCCACCTCACGTGAAGGGTCAGCTCAAATCGCTATCGCTTTTCATTGATAACAACCCAGACCCAAAGGTCGCGACGTTGCATTATGGACCGGCAGCCGGTCAGGGCGGCGAGCGCAACTTCTCCACGCGGGTTCGCGTCGACAATTTCTCGAAAGCTCGCGCTGTACTCGAACTTGAGGACGGCAGCCTGCACATGGCGACCAAATTCCTTTCAGCCGCGGGCGGCTGCGCTGCGATGCAGGCGAAAGACCCCGAGGCCGATGCGACCGGCATAGGCAAGACGATTGTCCGCACCTTCTCACCGGCGTTGAGCACGAACCCGATCTGGTCCGGCCAGGTAATGATCAAGCATCCGAACGATAACGGTATGCAGCTCGACATTAACACCGCCAAGTTCATCCCGGCGCGTTACGTTAAGGAGATGACAGTGAAGCGCGACGGCGAGCTGGTGTTCAAGATGGACGCTACGTTCTCGATCTCGACGAACCCAAACATTCGGTTCACCTTCGCCAACGGCGAAAAGAACGCGCTCGATGTTTCGATCGTCGATACGGATGGGACGAAATTCGAAGGCCCCGGCGAGAAGAACACCAAAGGCTTCTATTCTGCTGCGTCAGAATCGTCCTCTGCCGAGACGTCCCTACTGGAATAGTAGACGTGCGCTTGAAGCAGGAAATCGTTCGGACGCTTGAGAAACACTGTCCGTGCGGTTTCGTTGCCGAAGCAATACGTCTTGCCCTTGTAGGCGGCATTGACCGAGCAATCCGTGTGGATGTCCTTGCCAAGGGCAAGGCCCATCACGCAATCGCCACCGAACTCCCCCTCGACGTCCATCTCAGCCCGCGCCTCTGACGCGCCCGCCACAAGTCCGATCACGATTGCGGCGGTGATGGGAATCAGAGATTTTAGCGTGTGCTTATCAGTCAAGAGATCGTACTCCGCAGCGCAGAATCAATGCTCTTTGATCATATAGGTATTTGCAGTTCGGCGCGCGAGCCCATAGGACTTCCATATGAGTGGTCCCAAGCTCACGCTCGAGCCTCCGCAGGAATGATCAGCCCCTTTTGAGTGGTCCAGTTTGATTGTTAGTGCATGGGCGGCCTTTGGTCTATTGGGACGATGGTCTCCGGGGCCGGCGGCCGGTAGCCCAGCGCACTGTGTGGTCGTTTGTTGTTGTA
>Ga0316190_10000351_pt1 | contig 31962 bp, 31 predicted proteins | sample Eddworburrow2_MG_FD_204929 | JGI IMG/M metagenome (GOLD analysis project Ga0316190, IMG submission 204929) | Coastal sediment microbial communities from Maine, United States - Eddy worm burrow 2 | ecosystem: Environmental > Aquatic > Marine > Coastal > Sediment | place: USA: Maine | collected... | reverse complement strand
GATGCCTTCACGCGAGTCGTGCATCTTGTCATCAACATTCGGTGCCGTTTCGATCTTGTGTTTCGGATAAATTAACAGTCCTTTGCCAGTGGCTTTCTTCACCATCCAATCGAGGGTGATATCGGCCAGTCCGTGCTCTTCATAACCGCCGCCGACATCGGTATGCACGCCTGCAAACCAGACCTGCTCGACCCGTTGCGCCGTTTGCGGGTCGTTCTCATCCCATAAAGTCGGGTGGAAGGTGAGCCGCTCATCATCGATGGATATCGCATGGCAGCCGTATTTGACGCTTTTGCACAGTTTTGTGTCGTGGAATGAATGCACGAAGGGCGTAATGCGGTCGACAATCACATCAAGCGCCTTGATTGGTATGCCGAGGGCGCCGACCGTATCCCAGACACCGATGAACTCGATATCGCACCAATGGTTGTGATGTTTGGAGAGGAATTCTTCGACCTTCTTCTTGCGTTTATCACGGTCTTTTATTTTATATATCTTGTAGGCGGTCTTGATCAGTTCAGGTCGTGATTTGGGCAGGATGCCGAAAAGATTGATAAAGCCGGAGAGGCTGCGCACCGTGAATGCCCCGCGACTAAAGCCAAACAGATAAATCTTGTCGCCAGCCTGATAGTTCTCGAAGATGAATTCGTAGCAATCGATAATATTTTCCGAAATGCCGACGCCTGCTCCATTGCCGGTGATTTTTCGCCAACCGGTGCCGAGACCGCGATCATAAAAAGCCACTTGACTGGCCGTGCGGTCTTCCACCATGTTGAAAAGGTTGTAGACGTTCGTGTTGTTCCCTTCACCGCCTTCCTGGCCGGTTCCATCAGAAAACACAACAATATTTTTAGACATGGGCATCCCCTCCTGATTTCCCTCACTGGGAGGATAGGCATTTAGGGCGGGGCAGGCAATCAGAGGCTAAACGAAATAGGAAATCACAGGGGGCAAAAAGAAAAAGCTCCGGCATTGCTGCCGGAGCTTAGTTTTTTAGCCACTCGACGCCAAGGGAGGGGAGGGGGAGGGGAAGACGGCGCCGAGGTAGACGCAAACATATGACTATGGCTCTTAAATCGTTGTTAAGCGCAAATTAACATTTATTTAGAAACCCGAGTGCCGCGCATGGGTATTCGGAACGCCTATTTCTCTGCAGCCTGTGACTCCGGATCAGAGCGGTGCATACGGCGGATACGTAGCAGATCGATGAACATGTTCAGCGGATCGAGCAACATGCGCACTTTCGAGTTCGGCTCATTGATCCAGCGCACCGGAATCTCCAGCGTGGAAAAGCCCAGCTTGTGGGCCAGAAACAGGATCTCCACATCGAAGCTGAAGCCTTCGAGTTTCTGCAGGCTGAAAATCGCTTCGGCGGCTTCGGCGGTGAAGGCCTTGAAACCGCATTGTGTGTCCTGCATGTCGAGCCCGACCATGCTGCGCATCAGCACATTGAAACCCTGACCCATATGCTCACGCAGCCATGACTGATGCTGAGTGATATCCGATTCGGGATGCTGGCGCGAGGCGATGACCACATCAGCACCTGCCGCGATGGCCGGCAGCACCTTTTCGGCTTCGTTCACATGCGTGGAATGATCGGCATCCATGAACAGCCGGATATCGCCTTGCGCTTCCAGCATGCCGCGGCGTACGGCAGCGCCTTTGCCGCGATTGGCCGGCTGTTCCAGCAGCTTAAGCTCCGGCATGCCGGGCATCAGCGCACGCACGCGCTCACAGGTAGCATCCGTACTGCCATCATCGACCACAAGAATCTCGAATGTCTCGCCGCCGTGTTGCTCGATCAGCCAGACATGGGCTTCGGCCAGCGTGGCGGGTAACCGCGATTCTTCGTTGAAGGCCGGGATAATGACCGAGAGCTTCATGGTGCGAGGTCCGGCCCGGGCATAAGCACATAGAGCAGATAGCCGCCCTGCTCGATCATTGGTGTCGAATCCGCCAACCAAGGCAACTCGGGAAGCGATTCAGACCTCAGCATTAGAGCGAAGGGACGCTCGCTTTCGGCAAGCTCACCCGAGCCGACTGCATTGAGTTTCAAGGCATAGTTACGCCCGGCATAAAAGGAAACCGATGGCGCATTGAGGTTGTAGCTGTAGAAGGGAAGATCGGCTGGCAGATGTTGCAGGGCTTCGGCCATGGCCATGGTCGGCGCTTGCATCACGCGGTTGGCGAAGGTGCCAAGTCCGGAAAGTAGCGAAAATTGCAGCACAAAACCTGCGGTGATCAGAGCGAGAAGCAGGTGTGATGCATTGCGTCTGGCCATCAGCCAGATGAGGGTGACCAGCAGCAGCAGGCCAAAGGCGGAGATGGATAGAGACGGGGTGATACCCTGACTCAAAATCGCCAAGGCGCGTGGGTGATGCGTCAGGGTTTGCAACCATGGATAGAGCAGCGGAAAAGCGAGCAGCAGCACAGCAACAGGCAAAAGCAGTAGCAGGGTGGAGCGCACCATGCGAACGCCTCGGGCTGGCTGGGGAATGGCTTGCACCCAGACAGCGGCGATTAACATGGCCACGCCCGGATAGATGCAGGAAATGTAGTGTGGCAGTTTGGTTTGCGCGATGCTGAATAACACGATGACGATCAGCGTCCACAGAAAACCAAGGCGCGTAATCAGGGGCAGGACATCATCTCTGCTGCGCATATTCCAGGCCTGACTGCATACCCAGGGAAGGGTGGCCAGCCACGGCAATACAGAGACGACGAAGACCACGATGTAGTAATGCCAGCGGCCGCCGTGTCCCTGCATGGGATTCATGGCCCGGCCGATATTCTGCACCCAGATGAATTCATAAAGGAATTGCGGCCCGTGCATGGCGAGTATCATCAGATACCACGGCGTGGCGGTGAGCAGGAACAGGAACAGGGCGGAAAACCATGGAATATCTTTGATCATGCGCAGCAGATTGCCGGATAACAGGCGCTCGGCGACAATGATCAGCAGCGGCACAACCGCACCCACCGGTCCCTTGATGCTGACTGCGGCACCCATCATGGCTGCACACCACAGCGCATGGCGGCGTTCAGCGTTTTTCAACCATAGGACAAAATTAAGCAGGCAGGCGGCGATAAAGAAGTTGAGCACCGGATCGAGGATGGCGGCATGGGCCAGAAAGCCGACTTCCAGCATGCTTAAGAATATGGCGGCGGCAGCAAAACCCAGCTTGCGGCTGTGCAGTCGGGTGCCGAAATGCAGCAGTAGCAGGGCGGTGGCAAAGCTGAATAGCGCCGACGGCAGGCGTGCGGCAAAGGCGTTTTCTCCGAAGATGGAGAAACACAGATCCATCATGTAATAGGTAAAAGGCGGCTTCTCGAAAAACTGCATGCCGTTGGCTGTTGGCACGATCCATTGGCCCTGATGCATCATGTCGATGGCGGTTTGTGCATAAATGGTTTCGTCGTAGTCGAACAGAGGCGCCATGCCAAGTGTCGCCAGCGTGAGAACGCCCCAGGCCAGAAGTAGTGCCCAGAGCAGTCGGGGCGGCAGGCTATCGGGGTTTTTCAGCATGTGGCGGACTCTGCCCGAGTGTCCGATGGCGTTCAAACATCTTGCTCTCTCAATATCCGGAAAGCGCATGGCTGTTTTGCCTGCCGAGAACCGGCTAGTCTGCGGCGCATCAACAAGCACCCGGGAGGCCATGCATGGTCAGGCATATTGTGATGTGGAAATTGCACGACAAGGCAGATGCGCCGCTTTTGAAAGCGCGGCTTGAGGCATTGAACGGCGCTATTCCCGGCCTGATCAGTCTTGAGGTCGGCATCGATTTTCTGGAATCCGAGCAGTCCGCAGATCTGGTTCTGGTCGCGGATTTGGAAAGCCACGCCGCGCTGGATCATTATCAGTCACATCCCGAGCATCAGGCGGTCGTGCCGTTGGTCAAAGCGGCTGCCGTTTCCCGTAGCGTGGTGGACTACGAATTATAAGGGGTTGTTTCACACCCTTCCGCCGTGCCGGGAAGTAGCTATAGTTCGGATAAACGGAGGTTTCGATGTTTCACGGCACTATTACCGCACTGGTCACACCCTTCAGCAAGGGTCACATCGACGAGGATGCATTCTGCACCCATCTGGATCGCCAGATCGAGTCCGGCGTCAACGCTGTTGTGCCTGCCGGAACCACCGGTGAGGCAGCCACGCTTTCGCACGATGAACACAAGAGGCTGATTGAAATCACCGTACGGCATGTTGCCGGGCGCGTGCCGGTGATCGCCGGAACGGGCAGCAACAATACAGCTGAATCCATCGAATTGACCCAGTCGGCCAAGAGCCTGGGTGCGGATGCAGCCCTGCTTATTTCGCCGTACTACAACAAGCCGACACAGGAAGGTATCTATCAGCACTACAAGGCTGTGGCCGATGCCGTGCACCTGCCGCAGATCGTGTACAACGTACCAGGACGGACCAATTCCAACATCCTGCCGGAGACGGTCGGGCGCTTGTCGAAGATTTCCAATATCGTCGGCATCAAGGATGCCACGGCGGATATGGATCAGCTCAATGCCACCATTGATGCCTGTGATGGCCGTATCGACTTCATCTCCGGTGACGATGCTACCGTACTCCCCTTTATGGCATTGGGCGGAGCCGGCGTGATCTCGGTTGTGGCGAATGTGGCGCCTGCCGCCATGCTGCGCCTGACGACAGCTATTGCAGCTGGCGATTGGGACGAGGCGCGTACTGCGCAGATGGCCCTGCGCGAACTCAATCGCGTGATGTTTGTGCAGAGCAATCCGATTCCGGTCAAGGCGGCCTGCGCCATGCTGGGTTGGATGCAAGGCGATATCCGGCTGCCGCTGACGCAGCTACCCGAAGATTTATGCGCGACTGTGCATACTGCGCTGACGGCCTTCGGTCTGCAGCCGGAGCGAACGCATCCCTGATCTTCCCTTGAGTCGTCCGGTGTTCAGATTTTCCCATCGGCGGGTCTTGCATGCCGCAGCTTTTCTGCTGGCTCTGTTTCTCTCGCTTGGGGTTTTCTTTGTTGCCCTGTTGCTCGTCGAGGCAATGTTTTATGCCGTTACAGGGCATCCTGTTTCGATGGCGGCCCTTGTGCTCGCAGCACTTTTTGCGGTCCTGTTGTTTCTGCCATTGGTGCAGACCATGCAACACGGTTTGGATCGACTGTTTTTCCGCCAATATGTCGATGCCTTGCAGGCCATTCGCCATCTTGGAGCGGGTGATTTGGCAGAATTTCCGGCCGAGGGGATTGAGCTGGCCCTGCTGGAGCGAATCTGCATGGTCAGTCACCGGCCTGCTGCCGCATTGGTTGAACAACGCGGGGGAACCATGCGCACCTGGCTTTGCCCCGATGGATACGCACCTGACTTTACATCACCGGCCGAGCCGCCGCTGCGCCTTGCCGCGGACGCGCCGTTTGAGCTGAGTCTTGAATTACCCAGCAGGCAGGGCCGGGCATGGCTTTATCTGGGTATGCATGACAACGGATCGCCGACCGATGACGATGAAATCGAGGCCTTGCAAGGCTTGTCACGTTTTGCGGCGATGAGTCTGGAGCATGCTCGCCTGACCCTGCAGCAGGCGGAAAGCGCGCGGCTTGATTCGTTATCCCGTGTGGCCGGCCAGTTGCATTCGCATGATCTGAAGAACCGGCTCAATGACCTGTCTTTTCTGGCCCATCATATTGGCTCTGGCAAACTCGATGCCGAGGACGTGGGGCGCTTGGTGCTCTCGATTCGCAAGGTGGTCGGGCGCATGCAGACCGTGATGCAGCGACTGGCTGACCCGCAGGCTCCATTGCATCCGAAGCTCGCCCCGCTCGATCTTCAACAGATGCTGGCCCGGGCCGTTGATGAGCGTCTGTGGCCTGAGGGGGTGCAGGTGGTGCAAGAGATTCCCCAACTTCCGCCGGTGAGTGGTGATGAGACTATGCTTTCCGGGGTGTTTGAGAATCTGTTCGACAATGCCGTTCAGGCTATGCAGCGCAAGGGTGAGTTGCATCTGTCGGCCATCTTCGATGAGCTCGGGGCTGAGGTGCTGGTGTGTGATGATGGCTGTGGCATGTCGGCATCGTTTCTTAAGGAACGCGCCTTCAAGTTGTTCTCAAGCAGCAAGGAAAGCGGTCTGGGTATCGGCCTATATCTGAGTCGTCGTATCATCGAGGCGCATCAGGGAAGTATCTGGGTGGAAAGTGGAGGAGAGGGGAAAGGTTGCACCTTCCATGTGCGTCTGCCCTTATGGCAGGTTGAGCCGGAGAAGCTTGAGCCGGAGAAGCGGAGCCGAAAGGGGAAATCATGATGCAGCGCGTAATCCTCATCGTCGACGATAATGATATTAATCGTCTGAACCTGCGCCTGTTGCTCAAGGATGATTATCAGGTGGTTGAGGCTGGGGATACCGAACAGGCCGATAAGGCTTTGCTTGGGCATAGGGTTGATCTGATCCTGCTTGATCTGGCCCTGCCGCCGGAACCGGACAACCCAGAAATCGGCATGTGCTATCTCGAAGGGCTACGCAAGGAAGGAACCGATATTCCCGTGGTAGTCATCACCGGGCATGACGAACGCAAGCTGGCGGCACGCGCCAAAAAGGCCGGGGCACTGGATTTCTTTGCCAAGCCTTTCGATCCCGACGAGGTGCGGGGCACCATCGATGCCGCCATGCAGGCACGCCAGCAGCAACTGCGCGAGCAGGAAATGTCGCGCATGCTGGACAATCGCATGGGTCAGGATTTGCTCGGTGATTCCGCCGAGATGCATGCCCTGCGTCACATGATCGAGCAGGTGGCAGCGGCCCCTTCGACGGTGTTGGTGCGCGGTGAGACCGGTAGCGGCAAGGAATTGGTTGCCCGTCTTCTGCATGCTCAGAGTACGCGTAGTGAGGGGCCGTTTATTGCTGTTAATTGTGCAGCGATGGATGCAGGGCTATTGGAATCCGAGTTGTTCGGCCATGAGAAGGGCGCTTATGCCGGCGCGACGACGCGACATCTGGGCTGGTTCGAGCGAGCCAGCGGCGGGACACTGTTCCTCGATGAGGTGTCCGGCCTACCATCCGGCGTGCAGGGTAAATTGCTGCGCGTGTTAGAAAGTGGCGAGTTTTCGCGATTGGGTAGCGAGGCGGTGTTGCGCTCGGATGTTCGCCTGATTTGTTCGACACGCGAGCCACTGGAAGAGTTGGTCGAAGCGGGAGATTTCCGCGACGATTTTTATTACCGCATCAACGTGGTGAGCATCCGCGTACCGCCACTGCGTGAACATACCGAGGATATCGCGGGGCTTGCCGAACACTTTCTCGAACGCAAGGCACGCTTGTGCAATAAGACGGTGCAGCATTTCTCCGAGAGCGCTATGCAGCAACTCACCGACTACACATGGCCGGGCAATGTGCGCGAGCTGGAGAACGTGATTGAGCGCGCCGTGGTGCTGGCTGCGGCAGACGTTATCGAGGCGATACCATCGTTGGAGGGACCGCGCCTGCGGCAGGAGCGCGAAGATCTGATTGCCTCCTGGCTGGAACGTTTACCCGAAGATGGCGTGAATGCCGAGCAGCTTATGGATGAAATGGAGCGGCGCCTGGTGGAAACGGCACTGGTGCGTAGCAGCCAGATCAAGGCGCGCGCCGGTCGCTGGTTGGGTTTCGGTGACCGAGCCAAGGACAAGATGCGATATCTCTGCGACAAGCATGATATTCAACCGGGAGATGATGAGGCATGAAGCGCTTCCTCTTTCTGTTGCCTCTGTTGCTGTTTATCGCTCCGGCTCCGTCTTCTCAGGCTGCGGGGATACAGGATTATCTCTACGAGCGTGATGTGATTGTGCCGGCCTACCAGACTTTGCGCGAATTCTTCGATATGCCGAATCGGCCGGGTCGCTATGACGTGACCCTGCTTTCCGATGATGTCGGCCCGTTGACCTTCCGGGTGATCCGTATTCAGGGAGAGCATGAAACCACTCTGGGCAAGAAACGCAGCTACCAGTTCGGCGCACACAGTTTCCAGCAAACCTTTAACAACCCTCATGGCAAAGACGATATCATGGTGGAGATCGCCAATTCGAACCCGGCTGCCAAGGCACGTGTGACCGTATATGTTGTCGAGCTTCCCTGAGTCTTCTCACGCGCCGGGCTTGAATTTCAAGCCGCTTACCCCCACATATAATGTGATCAAGGCATAAGGAGATCACCTAATGGATATGAATCGGATGACGCAGAAGGTGCGCGAGGCGCTGGCCGCTGCACAAACCCTGACTGGACGCATGAATCATCAGGAGATTGATGGCGAACATCTGCTGGCTGAATTGCTGACCCAGGAAGGCGGGCTTGCCCCGCGCCTGATCGAGCAGACAGGCGCGTCCCTTTCTGCAGTTCAGGAGCAGATAAAAAAGGCACTGGGCAAACGGGCGCAGGTTACCGGGCAGGCTGCCGGTGGTATGTATGCCACGCAGCGCCTGAACCACCTGTTTGCCAAGGCCGAGGATGAAGCCAAGGCGTTGAAGGATGAATACATCTCGGTTGAGCACCTGTTGCTCGCCTTTGTCGAAGAAGGAAAGCAGAGCGAAGCAGGGAGAATCCTGATTGAAGCGGGTGTGACACGTGATGCCCTGCTGGCGGCGCTGGAGAAGGTTCGCGGCCATCAGCGGGTGACCAGTGATGACCCCGAGGCAAGCTACGATGCCTTGATGAAATACGGCGTTGATCTGGTGGACATGGCGCGTAGCGGCAAGCTCGATCCTGTGATCGGCCGTGATACCGAGATTCGCAGCGTGATTCGTATTCTGTCCCGCAAAACCAAGAACAATCCTGTGCTGATTGGCGAACCGGGTGTGGGCAAGACGGCCATAGCCGAGGGTCTGGCCCAGCGCATCCTTAATGGTGATGTACCGGAAGGGCTTAAGGACAGAAGCGTATTTTCGCTGGATATGACGGCTTTGATGGCCGGGGCTAAATACCGCGGCGAATTCGAAGAGCGTCTGAAGGCGGTACTCAAGGAGATCAAGGAGGCCGAGGGGCGCATCATTCTGTTCATCGATGAGCTGCACACCATTGTCGGTGCAGGTAAAACTGAGGGTTCATCCGATGCTGGCAATATGCTCAAGCCCATGCTGGCAAGAGGCGAGCTGCATTGCATCGGTGCCACGACCCTGGACGAATACCGTCAGAATATTGAAAAGGATGCGGCTCTGGAGCGACGCTTCCAGCCGGTACTGGTCGAGGCTCCGGATGTTGAGGATACGGTATCCATTCTGCGCGGACTCAAAGACCGCTTTGAGGTGCATCATGGGGTGCGTATTCAGGATGCTGCGCTGGTCGCCGCGGCAACCCTGTCGGACCGCTATATTTCTGATCGCTTCCTGCCCGACAAAGCCATTGATCTGGTCGATGAGGCTTGCGCCTCGATTCGTACCGATATCGATTCCCTGCCGGCAGAGCTGGATCAGATCACCCGCCGGGTGATGCGTCTGGAGATCGAGGAAAGGGCGCTGAACAAGGAGAAGGACGAGGCCAGTCGTGAGCGGTTGGATGAGTTGCGTCGCGAACTTGCTGACATCAAACAGGAGCGTGATGCCATGCGTTCCCAGTGGGATCAGGAAAAGGCCTCACTCGGTAAGGTGCAGGCACTGCGCGAGAAGATTGAACAGGTGAAACATGACATCGAGGCTGCCGAGCGCGCCTACGACTTGAATCTCGTGGCCGAATTGCGCCACGGCACGTTGCCGGGTCTGGAGAAACAACTGGCCGAACATGAAGCAGGAGAAGGGCAGGACAAGGCCACGCTGTTGCAGGAAGAGGTGACCGAGGAGGAAATCGCTCAGGTAGTGGCCCGCTGGACGCATATTCCGGTGACCCGCCTGCTGGAAGGCGAGCGGCAGAAACTACTGCATCTGGATGATGCCCTGCATCAGCGGGTTGTCGGGCAGGATGAGGCGGTGCAGGCAGTCGCTGATTCTGTGCTGCGCGCCCGCGCAGGGGTAAAAGATCCGAAACGGCCGATCGGCTCCTTCGTCTTTCTGGGGCCTACGGGAGTTGGTAAGACCGAGCTGGCGCGTGCGCTGGCTGCCGAGTTGTTCGATTCCGAGGATGCCATGATCCGCCTGGATATGAGTGAATACATGGAGAAACACACGGTTTCCCGTCTGGTCGGTGCCCCTCCGGGTTATGTCGGCTTTGAGGAAGGCGGACAATTGACGGAGGCCGTGCGGCGCAGACCGTATGCTGTGCTGCTGCTGGATGAAGTGGAGAAAGCGCATCCGGATGTGTTCAATATTCTGCTGCAACTACTCGATGACGGTCGGCTAACCGATAGTCACGGGCGTACGGTGAGTTTCAAAAACACCATTGTGATCATGACCAGCAATATCGGTAGCGATGCGCTGCTTACCGGCATCGATGCGGATGGGCATATCAGTGAGGCAGCACGTGAGCAGGTGATGCAAGGGCTGAAGGATCACTTCAGACCGGAATTCCTCAATCGCCTGGATGATGTGGTGCTGTTCTCGCCCCTGAATCGCGAAGAAATCGGGCGCATCGTCGAATTGCTGTTGGCTGAAGTGGCGGGCCGACTTGCAGCCCAGGGTATAACACTGGGCGTGAGCGATGCCGCCAGCCAGTTGATCGCCGATGCAGGTTACGATCCGGTGTATGGTGCCCGACCGTTGAAACGCTATATCCAGCATCAGGTAGAGACGCAGATTGCCCGCGCCATACTGGGTAGCGCCGAGCGTTTGAGTGCGTTGTATGTGGATGCCGAGGCAGGGAAATTGGTGGTCAAAGCTTGATCATCTGCATGTTTGTGCCCCGGAGGTGTAATTATTACATCTGGTGCCGAAATGCAGTGTGATTCAAGCTTGCGCCATACCCCGAATTGCGATAGCAACCGAGGTTCGAAATCACGAGAGGAGGATTTGAATATATGAAGAAAACATTGATGATGGCAGCAGCAGCTGCATTCTTGGTGGGTGGTATGGCTACTTCCGCAATGGCCGGTGGCGCATTTTGTAAATCTTGTCACAAAGGTGCCAAGGACGCTGTAGGTCCTTCACTGACATCCATTGTGGCAGCTTATGGTTCTGTTGATGCAGTGTTTGCATTCTTGGATTCTGATGCAGCTCTGGACCCGAAGGTTGAGAAATTTGCAAGTAAGAAGAACGTCATGAAAGGCCAGCTGAAGAAGTATCGCAAGCTGAGTGCCGAGAAGAAGGCCGATGTTCGTCACTGGTTCGACGATCAGCTTAAGTAATATTTTACCCAACCCTCAGGGTTGAGTGATACAAGAGGCGGTCCGTAAGGGCCGCCTTTTTTTTCTTGCGCGCATTTTTAATGCATGTGCGGGTGAAGTGGTTAGGATGCGCTCATGTCCTTGCTCAACCGAAAAGCGCGCCACGATTACCATATACTGGAGACCTTTGAAGCCGGCATCATGCTGACCGGCCCTGAGGTGAAATCCCTGCGCTCCGGCCTGGCTAGCTTGGGTGAGGCACATTGCATTGTGCGCAGCAATCGCGTCCTGCTCATCGGCTGCCACATCCAGCCCTATAGGCCAGCGGCGGAAAACAATCCAGCTGACCCCAGCCGTACTCGCACGCTGCTGCTTCACAAGCAGGAAATCAGCAAGCTGATCGGCAAGCTCAACGAGAAGGGGCTGACACTGATACCCCTGAAGCTGTATTTTAACGAGAAAAGCCTGGCCAAATTGCAGCTCGGATTGGCACGCGGTAAAAAACTCTATGATAAGCGCCATGATTTGAAAGAGCGTGATATCAAACGCGACCTGGCTCGCAACTACAAAGCCCGCTGAGACGGCGCTTCTAGATAGGGCTGCCTTTTCCGATTCGCCCCATATCTAGCGTATTACCCCATTGTGGTAGTGGTAGACCAGTGTCATCACCGTGACCGCGAGATACATGCAGCCTATAGCGATAAGGGTGTGTGGTGATTGCAGAACAAGGTAAAACAACAAAGTGATTATCGTTGCTGTTAGCAAAGCCATGCCTGCGATCACCAGCCAGGGGAGGGCGGCAGTTATGGCGCGCAGTTTCCAGTTGGCGGAGCACACAGCCAGGGATACCAGCAGGAAGGTCAGGCTGGAGAATGAGGCGATAAACTCCAATCCTCCCAGAGTGGTCAGGGCCACGGTGATAAGGCCGATAACCAAGACCGCCATCCAGGGTGCTGCTTCACGATTGCGGAAGGAAAACGGTTTGGGCATTTCATGATGCATGGCCATATCCGCCATCATGCGGGAGGCGCCGAATACGGTGGCATTGATTGCTGATGCGGTTGCCAGCATGGCGGCAAGACAGACGAGAATACGCCCGGCATTACCCAGTGCCGGTTCAGCCGCCACAGCAAGTGCATATTCCTCCGCTTCTATCATCACTTGGGTGTCCAGCGAGCCCACGGCAATCACTGCGATCAGGACATAAATCGTCGTGACGATGGCAACAGAACCATAGATAGCTAGCGGAATATTCCGCTTTGGTCGCGCAGCCTCGCAAACAGCATTGGTGATGAGCTGAAACCCTTCGTAAGCAACAAAGATGAGGGCTCCGGCCATGATGATGGAAGCAACTCCATGGGCAGCAAAAGGCTCGAAGCGCTGCTCTTCCACAGCACTTAGCCCGGCTAGGGCCAGGATGCCGAGCAGCAGAACCTTGCTGAACACGATCATGTCTTCCACCTGCCCGGAAGAGCGTGCTCCACGCAGATTGATGAGTGAGAAAATCACGATAATGGTGATGGACAGCATATGTCTGATCCAGCTTGATTCAACGGCATGCATCAGCTCGGCGGTATAGGCTCCGAAGGTGAAGGCATAGAGGGCCAGCGTGCCGATGTATCCCACAATCACGGTCCATCCGGTTAGCGCGCCAATGAATGTGTGATTAGGAAAGGCTTTTTCCAGATACGTGAAGCTTGCGCCGTCGCTATGAAAGGCAAGCGCCAGGCGGATGTAGGAATAGCCTGCCAGCAGGGCGAGCAAGCCTCCGAGCAGGAAAGCCAGAGGGGCGGCGTTGCCGGCGACGGCAACAGCTAGGCCGAGTACTGAAAAAATACCACCACCGATCATACCGCCCACACCGATGGCGATCAGTTCCTTCAACCCAAGCTGGTTAGCTGCCGCATGCCTCATAGGCATCAGCATAGCAGATGCTTCATGCCCAAGGTGGATGTTACATATGAGTCAACTACAAGGGATTTTGTTTTAAGCCCTTTCGTCAGCGATAAAGGCAGCGATTTTCCCCCTGATCTGATTACGCACGCGACAGAACTTAGCCATAATTTCCTGTTCAGTGCCTGTCGCCTTGGCTGGGTCATCAAACGGCCAGTGCACCTTTTCACAGGTTGCAGGAATCGCCGGGCAGGTTTCATCCGCATTGCCGCAAACCGTAACCAACAAGTCGAGCCTGCCCAGAATCCCCGGGTCGAGTGCTTCGGATTCCTGCGTGGAGATATCGACACCGGCTTCATGCATCACGGCGATGGCGCGTGGGTTTTTTCCGTGCGCTACGATGCCGGCCGAATAGACCTCAAAACGATCACCCCCCAAGGTTCGCAACCAGCCCTCGGCCATCTGCGAACGGCAGGAATTTCCAGTACAGAGAAAAAGTACACCTCTTTTCATAAATCACCCCTACATCAAGATGAAGGTGAGTCGCTAAAACGGAGATTTCTTTACACTGATTTGGTTTGAGTCGGGAGCAGCAATGAAATCAGTGCCGCTGTCAGCACAAAACCTGCCGACCACCAGAGGCAACCGATCAAGCCCTGACTCTGATATACCCAGCCGGAAAGCACCGTACCTGCCAGCCTGCCGCCGGCATTGGCCATATAGTAGAAGCCGACATTCATCGAAACATGTTCACGCTCCGACCATGAGACGATCAGATAGGAGTGCACGGCCGAATTGATCGCAAAAACAATCCCGAATAGGGCAAGACCAGCGATAATCACAGTCTGCAGGTCCCATCCCTGTCCCATGGCCAGCGCGATACCGGTCGGAACCGCGAGCAAGGCAAAGGCTGCGCTTGCCACCATACGTCCATCCGGATTTGATCTTGTTACTCTACGCAGAATGGATGGGGCACTGCCCTGCACAAAACCGTATCCGATGACCCACAAGGCAAAGAAGGCGCCCACCTCGGTAAAACTCCAGCCAAGCTCGGCATAGAGGAAAACAGGGAGGCCAACCACAAACCAGATATCCCGAGCCCCGAACAGGAAGAAGCGGGCAGCAGATAAGCGGTTCACCTGAGGACTCTTTGAAAAAACCTGTGAGAACTTCGGTTTGGAAGAGGCCTTGCCCAGCTCTCCCGGCAGAAGACTCCAAGTAATTATCAGTGCCACAAGCAATAGTGCCGAGAGTGCGAAGAGTGCACCTCGGAACTCTAGCCATGCCAGCAGTGCCGCACCGATAAAAAAGCCCGCCCCCTTCAGCGCATTCTTTGAGCCGGTCAGGATCGTCACCCAGCGGAACAGTTTTGCCTCCGAGCGGTCGGGCAGGAAAAGTTTGACGCCTGCCTTCGCGCTCATCTTGTTCAGATCCTTGGCGATGCCGGAGAGAGCCTGCGCCGCCATCACATAGCCCACCGACAGCCACGCATCAGGTACGGTAAGCGCTATCAGGGCTCCGATCTGTATGATCATGCCGATATGCATGGTTCGGTTCAGGCCGATGCGTGTGCCCAGCCAGCCTCCAACGAGATTGGTGACAATGCCGAAAAACTCGTAGAAGAGGAACAGCATGGCAATCTCAAGCGGCGAATAACCGAGCCCGTGGAAATAAAGCACCACCAGCATGCGGATAGCACCATCGGTGATCGTGAAGGCCCAGTAACCGCCGGTGACGGTCAGGTAATGGCGAAAACTCTGATCCATCAGAAAGCCCTCATCAGAGTGCCCATATTAGATCGAGCCTGCCACCTTGGCGGTCAACTCCATCATACGATTCACATATCCCCACTCATTATCATACCAGATATAAAGTTTGAGCTGAGTCCCATCAATCACCATGGTGCTTGGTGCATCAACAATCGATGAGCGCGGGTCATTGGTATAATCAACCGAGACCAGTGGCCGCTCCTCATAACCCAGAATGCCTTTTAGCTCATTCTCCGCAGCCTCACGAAACAGTGCGTTGACCTCGTCTGCCGTCACTTCACGCTCCGTCTCAATCACGAGATCGGTCAGAGATGCATTCAACAGCGGTACACGAACCGCAAGACCGTTGAGTTTGCCCTCAAGCTCCGGGAAAATCTTGGTGATTGCCTTGGCAGAGCCGGTACTGGTCGGAATCAGTGACTGGCCGCAGGAGCGAGCCCGACGCAGATCCTTGTGCCCCTTATCAACAATGGTCTGGGTATTGGTGATATCGTGGATGGTGGTCATGCAGCCGTGTTTGATGCCGACCTTCTCATGCAGCACCTTGATCACAGGTGCCAGACAGTTGGTGGTGCAGGAGGCAGCGGTGAGCAGATTATCCTGCTCAGGATCATAGAGGTGATCGTTAACGCCGTAGACGATATTTAATGCCCCGTCGACCGGTGCGGCAACAATCACCTTTTTTACACCCTGATCGAAATAGGCCTGTAGCTGCTCTGTTTTTCTGAATGCACCGGTCGCCTCAATCACAATATCGCAAGCCGACCAGTCGGTTTCACCGATGGCTTGATTGCTTGAGTGGGTAATTTGTCGCCCATCAACCAGCATCGTTTCTCCATCCGCATCACAATCATAAGGCCAGGTGCCGTGTACCGAATCGAATTTCAGCAGGTGCGCAGAACATTCGGCAGCGCACGCCGTTTCGTTGACCTGTACAATCTCAAACCCTTCCATCTCCCAACCCGCTCTCAATCCCAGACGCCCCATGCGCCCGAAGCCGTTAATTCCAACTTTTATTGTCATTTCAGTGTCCCTTCCTGTTTGGTTTGTCTTATCGGTTGTTCGTACCAGTTTTTACTTCGATTCACGATGCTTACAACTGAAAGCATGACCGGCACCTCGACCAGCACACCTACGACCGTAGCCAGCGCAGCGCCTGATTCAAAGCCGAACAGGGCAATGGCGGCTGCTACGGCCAGCTCAAAAAAGTTAGAAGCGCCGATTAGGGCAGATGGGCCTGCCACCGAATGAGCCACGCCGAGCCTTCGATTCAGCCAGTAGGCCAGCATGGAATTGAAATACACCTGAATGGTAATTGGAATAGCCAGCAGCAGGATGACCAAGGGCTGAGCCAGAATTTGCTTACCCTGAAATCCGAACAGCAATACCACAGTTAGTAACAGCGCACCCATCGAGATCGGGTCCATGGCATGCAACACATCATCCAGCTTGCCCTTTGCCAGCAGCACCTTGCGCAGCAGGTAAGCTACGAGTACCGGAATGACGATATACAGCATTACGGAAAGAAACAGGGTGTCCCACGGCACTGTTATCGAGGCCACGCCGAGCAGCAGGCCGACGATGGGTGCAAAGGCGAAGATCATAATCACATCATTGAGTGCCACCTGTGAAAGGGTGAACTGAGGGTGACCGCCGACCAGTCGCGACCAAACGAACACCATCGCCGTACAGGGCGCTGCGGCAAGCAGTATGAGGCCGGCGATATAGGAGTCGATCTGTGCAGGGTCGAGCCAGTCGACAAACAATATGCGCAGGAAGATAAAGCCGAGAAGTGCCATGGAGAAAGGTTTGACCAGCCAGTTAATGGCCAGCGTCACACCCACACCGCGCCGATGATCCCAGACCTCATGCAGAGACGAGTAATCGATCTTGAGCAGCATCGGCAGAATCATTGCCCAGATCAGCACAGCTACCGGCAGGTTGATATGTGCCAGCTCCATCTCGCCGAGAGCATGGAATGCATCCGGAATCACATTGCCCAGGCCGATGCCGGCAGCGATGCACAGCAGCACCCAAAGGGTAAGATAACGGGCAAAAAGCCCCATCGATTTGGCCGCGTCGGACACTGCAGGCCTCCTAAAGAGTATGTGTGGGGGATATTATATCCGCTTACACGGATATGTAAATTAATAGTGCTATGCATTCATTGTGTTTTCATTTTACATTCTCAGTGTTTGTGACCGATGAAAGTCCTTGTTGCCTCAGTTGAAACGGAACTGTATCGCGGTGATGCCCTTTCCGTTGTCACACACACAGCCGATGGGGAAATAAAAATTTTCCCCGGGCATGCGCCTTTGTTGGCCGTGTTGCGCCCGGGTTTGCTGCGTATCTATTGCCCTTCGGATGCACGCTTTCCCAAGGGTAGGCAGGATATGATGCTTATAAGTGGCGGCTATCTTGAGGTGCAAGCCGATGCGGTAACTATTTTGGTCGACGCATTCGAACGTCCCGAACATATTGATGCCAAAAAGGCGCAGCAGGCTGTTGATGCGGCCCGCGCAAAATTCAGATCGGCACCGTTGAGCGAGGTCGATAAGGCGCTTGCTGAACTGGAGATCGCCATTGCCAGAATGTATCTGGCCAAAAAGAATCTGGGGCGTGGGTAAGATGCAAGTGCATGCTTGCATCCGGGATGTAAGTCGCCATCCTTCGACTCCCATGGAGGTTTAGTGATGACAGATAGCGCAGCAACAGATACATCGATCCAGAATGAGGCCACAGTCTATTTTCAGAGCAACCATCCGGGGGGAAGCTTCATTTCTTCACTGAAAGCGCTGCTTACCCGGCCCCGTGAGTTCTTCGCTGGCATGCCGTTCGCGGTGTTCTACGGGAACAGTCTGTTCTTCGCTTCCATCATTATCTTCGGCCTGACCTTTCTTGCCGTGCCTTTCTACAGTATCGGCATGTTGTTCATGGTGCCTTTCACCTGGGGTTCGATTTTGATCGGCATGTGGATGCTATCTGCCTACATGAGCTGGGCCGTGAAGGCTTTTGGCGGAGGCAAGCTGACTCAAGCCAATGCCTTTCAGCTTTCCGCCTATGCCTTGATGCCGATGCTGTTTATCGGACTCTCCTGGGCAGGTGTACTCGCTTTCGTATGGAGCATGTATCTGGTGTGGCTTGGCCTTGTGGCACATTGTCGTATTGCCGCTGGGCGGGCTGTTCTGGTGCTGGCATTCCCGCTACTGACTGTTGCCATGATCGGTGGCGCCATGATGTTTGCATTGGGGAATTTGAAGATCAGCTGATAAGCAGGTCTCTTCAGTTCGTTTTTTCCTGAGCCTCGGGCGCGCAGGATGCAGACAGGTTTTTCAGTATATCCGCAAGATGCCAGGCATCGGCATGCAGCTCATCATCGGCCAACCGGTCGAGCACAGCCGAAAAAGCCTCTGCCATATCGCCATGCAAGCGATAATTCATCCATTTTCCATCACGGCGGGTTGCGACCAGGCCGGCTTGGCGCAACACCCCAAGGTGCCTGGATACCGTGCTCTGCGGGCATTTCAATGCTTCGGTAAGATGGCAGACGCATAGCTCATCATGTTTGCTGAGTAGATAAAACAGACGCAAACGCACCGGGTCCCCCAGTGCCTTGAATATTTTGCTTGTCGCACTCATGTCTTGCCCGGACGGATGCGTGTCAGAATGTTGTGGCCCTGAATCTGATGCAGGATGACGGCCAGCACATGTGCGGCGAGTAGTGTTTCAAACAGGGCAACCAGCACTTCATGGGTCTCTCCGACCAACTCCATCAGTTCTGTTTGTTTGCCGTGCTCATTCCATCCGAAGAACAGAACTACGCCGGCTGCGGCAATGCCGATAGCCGTGAGCAACATCAGACCATGCACTGCTCTGGCCACGGTTTCACCCTCTTCGGGCGGTGCTAAACGCCCCTTCAGCCAGCCGCCTGCCTGACTCCTTGCCTCACTGATTAGTGTTTTGCATCCGGTACTCGATAGCCAGGGGAACAGCTGTCGCCAACCGGTTTCGGGTAGAGATGAAAAGGCCAGCAGCAGGCGAATCAGCAAGAGCCCGGCAATAAACAGACCGAGAAACTCATGCACCTCGAAACCAAGAGTCACCGGAACGATCACTACTTCAAGTGTGTGCCCGCCTCCATGTGCAAAGGCGGAGGGGAACAGGTTGATTAGGGCATGCTCTATGCCACCGGATGCGCCAGGAACATCCATCAGCTCGCCCACCGCTAACTGGGCAAGGATGGTTAAGGCAAGCAGGGAGTGCAGGACGCGAATTGGTTGTGGGTAGTTCATGGGGCCCCCGGAAGCGGATGATGTGATAACGCCGGATAGTATAGACCCTTGGCCCGGCCATGAAAAACAAAAGCCCCGGTCATGGCCGGGGCTTTATTCAAAACAGTGATGATTTACTTGATACGACTGATCACATCGTGACCCATGCGCTGATGCCAGATGGCGGCAACAACGTGTAGCACCAGATAGGCGATGATTAACATGCCGACACATTCGTGCATTTCCTTCACCGCATGAACACCTTTACTCATCACGCCGTAGTCGTTCATGCCGAGGAAGATGCAGCCACCGGTCAGGCCCTGAAAAAGCACGAGCAGCAGGCCTGCGCCGTGCACGGCGGATGCCAACGTGTGCGACTCATCCGGATGTGGCAGGCCCTGTTTGAACCAACCACATACCTGCTTGAGTTCGCCAAGTAGTTTGCAACGGCCTTGGCTGGTGAGCCACGGGAACAGCGTACGCCAGGATGCGTTGCCGCTGCAAATCAGGCTGTACACGATATGCCCGATGACGATCAGGGCTGCGGCTATACCGACCCATTCATGCGCCTCGAACAGCTGCAGTTCCAACGGTTCGCGAATCTTTCCGAGCTTTGGAGGCTCCATGAAAAAGCTGAGCAACACCTGTACGGTGACGGTCAGGGCCATGCCCTTGTGCAGCAGTTTGGTGGGGGTGTCATAATAACTCATGGTATCTCCTTGTGGCGTCTTATCGGATGTTAATCAAACTTCCGGCCGGCGTAGGCTTCCATGCGCAGGCGCAGTGCATTGAGCTTGATAAAACCGCCGGCATCCACCTGATCGTAGGCGCCTTCATCATCCTCGAAGGTGCACAGGCGCTCGTCGAACAGCGATTCGTCGGAGCGTCGGCCGACAACAAACACATTGCCCTTGTACAGCTTAAGGCGCACATCGCCGTTCACCGTGGCCTGTGAGGCATCGATCATCTTCTGCAGCATGATGCGCTCGGGGGCGAACCAGAAGCCGTTGTAAACCAGTTTGGTATAGCGCGGCATCAACTCGTCTTTCAGATGCGCGACTTCGCGATCCACGGTCAGGGATTCAATGGCGCGGTGCGCCTTGAGCATGATGGTGCCGCCCGGTGTTTCGTAGCAACCGCGTGACTTCATGCCGACGAAACGATTTTCCACAATATCGATACGTCCGATGCCATGCTTGCCGCCGATGCGGTTGAGCTCGGTCAGCACTTTGGCAGGGCTCATCGGCTGACCGTTGATGGCCACGATATCGCCGCCCTTGTATGTCAGTTCGAGATATTCAGGTTGATCCGGTGCCTTTTCAGGTGAAACACTCCAGCGCCACATATCATCGCCGGGTTCGCACCATGGATCTTCCAGATCATAGCCTTCATAGGAGATGTGCAGCAGGTTGGCATCCATCGAGTAGGGTGATTTGGAGCCTTCGCGTTTGCGTTCGACAGGGATACCGTGCGAATCTGCAAAGCGCAGCATGTCCTCGCGGCTGACTAAATCCCACTCGCGCCATGGAGCGATGACCTTTACATCCGGCTTGAGCGCATAAAAGCCCAGCTCGAAACGCACCTGATCGTTACCCTTGCCGGTTGCGCCGTGTGATACCGCATCGGCACCTTCGATGTTAGCAATCTCAATCATGCGCTTGGCAATCAGCGGGCGGGCAATAGAAGTGCCGAGCAGGTATTCGCCTTCGTAAATTGCATTGGCGCGGAACATCGGAAAAACATAGTCGCGCACGAATTCTTCGGTCAGGTCTTCGATATAGATGGCCGATGCCTTGCCTGCCTCAGCCTTGACGCGGGCATCCTCAACCTCATCACCCTGACCGATATCAGCGGTGAACGTGACTACCTCGCAGTCGTAGGTTGTCTGCAACCACTTGAGGATGATGGAGGTGTCGAGCCCTCCGGAATAGGCAAGAACTACCTTGGAAATGGAATCAGACATGGCAAAGCTCCTTGGCTTATGTTGCGCCCGCTGGTGCGGTTCGCCTGCTTACAGGGCGTGCGATGATAGCCGGGATTTACAGGAAATCTATTCCTGCCTGAAGGCAGTGCCTACGCCCTCATCGGTCAGGATTTCCAGCAGCAGGGAGTGCTCAATTCGGCCATCGATGATATGCGCTTTGGAAACGCCGTGTTCGATGGCATTCAAACAGCAATTGACCTTGGGGATCATGCCGCCGTTGATCACGCCGCTGGCAAGCCAATCCTGCACCTGCTTTACCGTGGCCGTGGATTGCAATTTTCCATCCCCGCCCAACAGGCCAGGCACATCGGTGAGTAGAATCAGCTTGGCTGCACCGATTGCCTGAGCGATGGCGCCAGCCACCAGGTCGGCATTGATGTTATAGCTCTGCCGTTCGTCCTTGTGATAACCCACTGGAGCAATGACCGGGATGAAGCGGTCCTTCTCCAGCATGTGCAGGATTTCCGGATTGATGTGATGCACGGCTCCGACATGGCCGAGATCGATGATCTCAGGCACATCCAGTTCCGGCGCGTCCTTCTCGAACACCATCTTGCGCGCACAGATCAGCCCGCCGTCCTTGCCCGAAAGGCCGACTGCACGGCCGCCACTGGCATTCATATTGGCAACGATTTCTTTGTTGACGAGGCCGGTCAGAACCATTTCGACAATATCCATGGTTTCCCGGTCGGTGACCCGCATGCCATGCACAAATTCGGTCACCTTGCCGATCTTTTTCAGCAGCTGGCCGATCTGCGGGCCGCCGCCGTGTACCACCACCGGATGAATGCCGACCTGCTTGAGCAGCACGATGTCGCGGGCGAATCCTTTTTTAAGATCCTCGTCCACCATGGCGTTGCCGCCGTATTTGATGACAATGCTCTGCCCCGCGTAGCGTTGCAGATAAGGTAGTGCCTCAACCAGCGTCTGGGCCCGGTCTTGTCCGTGCTTCATGTTATCGGCTCCTGTCTTCATACAGGCTTATGCTGTGCTTTGCCTGAGGGCGCATCCTAAACTGTTTCAGGCATTTTTCTCCAGCGCCCACAAGGCCTTCACACCATCGAATAGTTTTCTGGCAATCTGCCCCTCGGTGATCATCAGGCGTGCGCTGGGCGAAAGGTCGACAATGCCGCCTTCTCCGGCAGCCGTATGTTCACCACCGGCGCCGCGTACCGATAGGCCCAGTTTTCGTGCAATCGGCTTGAGCACATCCACATTTGAACCGTTCTGCGTTAGCTGGGGTAGTGCGACGTGCAGGCTGGCGCGCATGCCTGTGCCCAGGTTGGTCGGGCAACTGGTCACGGCGCCATAGCTGGGAGAGCGGGCGAAGCTCAGACCCTGCGCCTCGAGAAAATCAAGACTGGCATGCAGGCGCTCGAAGATTTCATTGAGCAGGGAACCACGCTTCATGGCCATGATGCGCAAATGATCTTCCTCACCAACCCAGACAATGAATTGCTCGTCAGCCGAGATATACATGCCGCGTCCGTATGGCCAATCTGAGCTGATACCGGCCACGGACAAGTAGGTGTCTGCGCTCATGTCCTTGAACATCTTATGCTCGGCTACCAATTGCAGGTATTGTTCATCAGAGATTTGATAGCTCGTTCCCGGGGTCAGTGACACATAGGAGCCGCCGAAATCCGGATTGCTTATCAGTTTTTCAAAAGCGGCGATCATCGTATTCTCAAAGGCGATGCGATCATCGCGATTCATTGCCCCCGGGAGCGGAAAATCACTCAGATTCCGGCCGACGCGCACACGCATCGAGGTGTCGGCCAGCGAGGCATCAATGGCCGTTAGGTCCAGTGCTCCGCCGGTGTTCCAGTCGGAGATCTGTTTGAGGTCGCCTTCGATGCCGTGATAATCACGAATCAGCTTGTCCAGATAGGGCTGGAAGATGTCGTAATCATCCGGATACATGGCATAGGCGCCCATCTGACTGTCCGGATTCTTGACCCCGGTTATAATGATCCGCGTCAGACGTCCCTGCAGTTCGGGAGAGAGGCTGTTGAAGTAGGCTGCGTCGAAATGACGCGCCATCAGGTTTTCGGGATATTTCGAACGTATTTCGGCGATCTGTTGGCTAAGCATTTGTCTTTCTCCTTAGGGGTTGCGGCGGTTGTCTGGCCAGAGCTACAAGCTTAGGCGAGCAAAAACTCCAGTAGCGCTTTTTGTGCATGCAGGCGGTTGCCTGCCTCATCCCAGACCACGGATTGTGCTCCGTCGATAATCTCGGCTGTCACCTCCTCGCCACGATGCGCCGGCAGGCAGTGCATGAACAGGGCGTCGGGCTGGGCCTCAAGCATCAGTTTGCTGTTGACCTGAAAACCGGCGAAGGCCTTCTCGCGTTCCTTCTGCTCTTCCTCCTGACCCATGGAGGCCCACACATCGGTGGTTATCAGGTCGGCATCACGGGCTGCGAGCATCGGGTCGTTGGTCAGGGTGACATCAGCACCCAGTTCGCGTGCAGCCGCCAGCAGCTTCTCATTCGGGCAATAACCCTCGGGGCAGGCGATATTCAATTTATAACCAAAGCTGACTGAGCCGTTGATCCACGAGTGGGCCATATTGTTGCCATCGCCAATCCAGGTCACCGTCTTGCCTTCGATCGGCCCACGATGTTCTTCAAAGGTGAATACATCGGCCAGAATCTGGCAGGGGTGGGTCAGGTCGGTCAGTGCATTGATCACCGGCACGGAGGAATGGCTGGCAAAGCGCTGCAGAATGTCATGCCCGTAGGTGCGGATAACAATGCCATCGAGCATGCGCGATAATACGCGTGCCGAATCCTCGATCGGTTCTCCTCGCCCAAGCTGGGTGGCGCTGGAATGCAGGAATAGGGCATGCCCGCCCAACTGAAACATGCCGACTTCGAAGGACACGCGGGTGCGGGTCGATGCCTTGTCGAAGATCATGCCCAGGGTTTTGCCGGCCAATGGCTTGTGCTCTTTGCCCTCAAGCAGTTTGCGTTTGATCTTGGATGCACGTTTGAGGATATGGCGCGCTTCCTCCGACGATATATCCAACAAGGAGATGAAATGTCTCATGCCTGGACTCCTTTGCATACTGCTTGAATGGCGCTTGCCAGCTTTTCTAGAGCTTCATCGACTTCCGCTGCAGTGACGTTCAGCGGTGGCAGAAAGCGCAGAACCTGCGGTCCGGCTGGCAGGATCAACAAGCCTATTTGCCGGCAGGCTGCGATAATATCGCCAGCCGTAATCCCAGATTCTTCATCCAGCTCTGCACCGATCAATAGACCTGCGCCGCGCACCTCACGGATCATCGGGTATGACTCACGCAGGGTCTCAAGTCCGGCGATAAGTTGTGCGCTGCGGCTAAGACAATTGGCCAGCAGTTGTTCCTCTTCGATCACGGCCAGCACCGTGAGGGCCGCCGTGCAGGACAATGGATTACCACCGAAAGTGGAGCCATGCGTGCCCGGAGCAAAGGATGTGGCTACATCTTTGCCAGCCAGCATGGAGCCAATCGGCACGCCACCGCCCAGTCCCTTGGCCAGGGTGAGGATATCCGGCCGAATATCGGCCTGCTCGTACGCGAACATCGTGCCGCAGCGACCAATGCCGGTTTGTACCTCGTCGAGCAGCAACAGGATGCCGTGTTTATCGCACAGAGCGCGAACCTGTTTAAGGTAATCGGCATGCGCCGTATTCACGCCTCCTTCACCCTGCAAAGGCTCCAGAAGAATGGCTGCGGTGTGCTCGTTCACTGCCACTTCAAGGGCGGCCATATCGTTCAGCGGCACATGTGAGAAACCGGGGGGTAGGGGGTCAAAGCCGATCTTCACCTTATCCTGTCCGGTGGCGGTCAGGGTGTTGATAGTTCGACCATGAAAGGATTGGGTGGCGGTAATGATGTTTCGGCGCGGCGAATTGCGGTCGAAAAAATACTTGCGCGCCAGTTTGATCGCAGCCTCATTGGCCTCGGCGCCGGAGTTGCAGAAAAATGCCTGATGCAGTCCGGAAAGCGATGTCAGTCGCGCTGCGAGTTCCTGCTGCTGTGGGATGTGAAACAGATTGGAGCAATGCAACATGCTGCCGGCCTGTTTGCATAAGGCCTGACTCAGGCGCGGGTGGGCGTGGCCGAGCGTGTTCACGGCGATGCCGGAGATGAAATCGAGGTATTCTTGACCGGCATCGTCTTGCACCCGGCAGCCGCTGCCACGACTCAGGGTGAGCGGGTAGCGGGCATAGGTCGGCATGACGGCGGATTCGTTTTTTTGCGTGCTCATTGGCGTAATCTAACCCGATTTCACGGGGAAACCACAGGCAAGCGCATCGCTGTCTTGTCACATGGAAATTGGCGTCGGGCATTTCCACTTTTCATCGCTTCCTGCAATGCCTAGGTTGTAGCGCTTATGAATCATTTTCCAGAGACCCGGTGCACGCGAATCAAGGTGTGCGGAATCACGCGCCTTGAGGATGCTGTGCATGCTGCGACCCTAGGTGTGGATGCGCTGGGCTTTGTGTTTTACCCGGCTTCGCCGCGTTATATCGAACCGGGTGCTGCCGCAGCCATCATTCGCCAACTGCCACCTTTTGTTTCCGCTGTCGGTCTGTTTGTAAATGCCAGCCAGAGTGAGATTGATGCCGTGCTGGATATATGTCCGCTGGATATATTGCAGATGCACGGTGATGAAAGCTCGGCTTTTTGCGCAGCCCAGACGCGCCGGGTGATCAAGGCCGTTGCCATGCATGAGGCAGCCGATACAGCTCGTATCGCTGATTTCGATTGCGCCGTGTTGCTTGATGCCAGAGCGCCAAGCGGTGTTTATGGGGGGGCTGGCAAGGCTTTCGACTGGGCGCTGGTAGAAGAGCTGGAGCATGCGCATCCGTTGATTCTGGCCGGAGGCCTGCATGCCGACAATGTGGCACAGGCACTGGCTGTTCGCCATTGGGATGCACTGGATGTATCCTCCGGCGTCGAAATCTCGCCCGGCATCAAGAATGGCGAGAAATTACAGCGGTTTATGGCCGCTGTTCATGGTTCCGCACACTATGCAGGTAATGGGGTGGTCGATTGAGCAAACAATCTTCGATGTATGATATGGAGATTCGGCATGCGCCGGATGCCGGTGGGCATTTCGGTCGTTTCGGCGGCAAGTATGCAGCGGAAACGCTGATGGGTCCGCTGGCTGAGCTTGAAGCGGCTTTTCATGCATCCTGGGAGGATGAGGGCTTTCAGGCCGAACGTCTGCGCCTGTTGCAGCAGTATGTTGGCAGGCCGACGCCGCTGTATCATGCTGAACACTTGTCGCGAGCCATTGGCGGAGCACAGATCATACTCAAACGAGAGGATCTGACGCATACCGGGGCGCACAAAATCAACAACACCATCGGCCAGGGCTTGCTGGCCCAGCGTATGGGCAAGAAGCGTGTGATTGCTGAAACCGGTGCCGGCCAGCATGGCGTGGCTACGGCAACCGTTGCCGCGATGTTTGATATGCAGTGCGACGTTTACATGGGGCGCGAGGACATGCTGCGCCAAGCTCCCAACGTGTTCCGCATGGAACTTCTGGGCGCGCGCGTGATTCCCGTCGATTGCGGTTCGGGAACGCTCAAGGATGCACTCAATGAAGCGCTGCGTGACTGGGTGGCAAGCTGCGAAACAACCTTTTACATCATCGGAACGGTGGCCGGCCCGCATCCCTATCCTCTGATGGTGCGACAGTATCATGCCGTGATCGGACAAGAAGCGCGCGCCCAGTGTCTGGATCAATTCGGGCGATTGCCGGATGTGGCGATGGCCTGTGTCGGTGGTGGTTCCAATGCGATGGGTCTGCTGCATCCGCTGCGCGATGATGATATCCGTCTGGTGGCGGTGGAAGCCGCTGGCCACGGTCTTGAAGGCGATGAGCATGCAGCTTCCTTGCTGGCCGGTCGTCCCGGCATTCTGCACGGCAATCTCACCTATCTGCTGGAAGATGCCGAAGGCCAGATTAAAGGGACGCACAGTATCTCGGCTGGCCTGGATTATCCCGGCGTGGGGCCTGAGTTGGCCGCGATGTATGAAGAGGGAAGGCTGGAGCTGGATTCGGCTACTGACAGCGATGCGCTGGAAGCCTTTTCGCGGCTGTCGCATACCGAGGGCATCCTGCCGGCACTCGAATCAAGTCATGCACTGGCTGCGGCCATGCGGATGGCCGCCAAGATGAGCCCGGATGAGATGATACTGGTCAATCTTTCCGGGCGTGGAGACAAAGATCTGGATACGGTCATGAAGGTGTTTGGCAAGAATGGCGCGAAGCCAAAGCAGGGGGCGGCAGCATGAGTCTGGATCGCCTGCAAAGCTGTTTTGAGCGCTGCCGATCGGAACATCGCGCCGCATTGGTGGGCTACCTGACCGCAGGAGACCCCAACCCGGCAAGCTCCGAAAAGCTGCTGCATGTACTGTCCCAACAGGCCGATATTGTCGAAATCGGCATGCCGTTTTCCGATCCGATGGCCGATGGCCCGACCATTCAGGCCGCCAGCGAGCGCGCCCTAGCTGCCGGTGCCAAGATGCGCGATGTTTTCCACCTGACTATGAGTGTGCGCAAGGCACGCCCCGAGGCGGGGATTGTCCTCATGGGGTATGCCAATGTGGCGTATGCCATGGGTTATGAGCATTTTGCCGAGCAAGCTGCGCTGGCAGGAACCGATGGCGTGCTGATCGTGGATATTCCTCCCGAAGAGGCCGGGGATTTCGATGCGGCTCTCAAGGCACACGCTCTGCACAGCATCCGCTTGGTCGCACCGACCTCATCTCCTGAACGCCGCGAATTGGCGGCAAAAACAGCCAGCGGTTTTATTTATTATGTCTCACTGACCGGGATTACCGGCGCAGAGATGGGTGCAGTGGGTGATATCCGCACACAGGTGGAGTCGCTGCATAAGCAGTCTGGGCTACCAATATGCGTCGGTTTTGGTATCAAGACGCCTGAGCAGGCGCATGCTGTGGCTGAATTTGCCGATGGGGTGGTGATCGGCAGCCATTTTGTGACCTGCATCGCAGAACACAGTGGGGATGAGTCTGCTATGCTGGCCGCTTTGCAGAAAAATTCTGCTACCATGCGTGCAGCGATGAACAAAGGGAGAGCCACTTGAGGATCAAGGTGCTGGGTTGTTACGGAGGCCAATTACTGGGCTTTCACCTGACCTCTTTGCTGGTCAATGATTCCATTCTGCTGGATGCTGGCTCGCCGACCGAGTCGCTTGATCTTGAAGGGCAGTTCGCCATTCGTCATATCTTTGTTTCGCACACTCATCTCGACCATATCAAGGATATCGCTTTTCTCGCCGATAACCGCTCCTTAAAGCGCATGGGAGGGGCCAGTACCAATCGCCAGATTGTGGTGCACAGCCTGCCGGAGAATATCGAGGTGATGCGCAAGGATTTCTTTAATAACCGCGTGTGGCCTAATTTCGAACGCATTCCTTCGACCAGAGACCCCATTTTGGTTTTCGAACCGATCGAAGCGGAGCAGACCGTCGAGGTCGAAGGCGTGAAAGTGACCGCTATTGAAGTGAATCATCCTGTGCCGTGTACCGGTTTTCTGGTTGATCAAGACGACAAACAGTTTATCTATACCGCCGATACCGGCAGTACGGATCGCATCTGGGAAGTAGCCAATGCACAGCCCAACTTGAAAGGCATCGTTGTCGATTGTTCCTTCCCCAATGCTTATGAAGATCTAGCCGAAATGAGTGGTCACCTCACTCCCAACGGCATGGCCAAGGAACTGGCCAAATTCGAACAACTCGGCAAGGTGCCGGTTTATCTGTATCATATGAAACCGGAAACTTTGGATGTGCTGACCGCCGAGGTGAGCGCGCTGTTTCTACCTCATCTGCGTATGCTGACGCAGGTGGATGAATTGTTGCTGTAGTTATTTAACAGGACTTAGGAGTTTTTCCATGAACTGGATTACCCGTCTTATTGAAAGCCCGAAGAGCATCCTTGGTGGTGACCGTGCAGGTACCCCTGAGGGGCTATGGATCAAATGTCCCGATTGCTCGGTGGCTATCTATAACAAGGAAATGGAGCGCAGCCTGATGGTGTGCCCCAAGTGCGGTTATCATCATCGCATTGCGGCGGCTGAGCGTGCAGCCTCGTTGTTTGAGGAGAACACCTTCGAGGTGATGGACTCGGGCCTGCGTTCTCAGGATCCTCTGGATTTCCGTGATAAGAAAAAATACAAAGACCGTGTGCGTGATGCCGATAAGAAGGCTGGCTCCGAGGATGCGGTGCACAACTATCTTGGCGATATCGGCGGGCATACCGTTTCCGCTTCCCTGTTTGAGTTTTCCTATATGGGCGGAAGCATGGGTTCGGTGGTTGGCGAGAAAATTGTACGTGCCATGGAGCGATCCCTTGACCGCGGTTGCCCTTATCTGCTGGTTGCAGCCTCCGGTGGTGCGCGTATGCAGGAAGGCGTTCTCTCCCTGATGCAGATGGCCAAAACTTCAGCAGCAGCCAAGAAATTGCAGCAGGCGGGCATTCCGTTTGTCTGTATCCTGACGCATCCAACCATGGGCGGCGTGTCCGCATCCATGGCATGGCTTGGCGATGTGGTGCTGGCCGAGCCCGGTGCGCTGATTGGTTTTGCCGGTCCGCGCGTGATCCGCGAAACGGTGAATCAGGAATTACCTAAAGGTTTCCAGTCGGCAGAGTTCCTGGTTGAGCACGGCTTGATCGATGCGGTTGTGGATCGCCGTGAGCTGCCTGAGTATCTGAAGAACACGCTGGATAAACTGACCGAGCGGCCTTACCGGCAAGTTGGTTAGGACCTGATTCCTGACCTTTCCTTTAGCCTGTAACATCCATGACTGAAAAGAGCAGTGTCGAGGCCTGGCTGAGCGGGCTGGGCGCACCTGCGGCTGACCGTGATTACAAGCCGGGGCATGCCCGCATGTATGATCTACTCTCGGGTATGGGGCTAAGACGCCCGAGCCTGCGAATCCGCATTGCCGGCACCAATGGCAAGGGCTCCACGGCCCAGATGCTGGCTGCTGGGCTGGCAGCTTCCGGCCTTAAGGTCGGGCTGTATACCTCGCCTCATATTCACGCTTTTAACGAACGCATCCGCATTGCCGGGGAACCCGTTAGCGATGGCCTGCTATTTGAGCTTCTTCCCGCCATTGTCGAACGTGCCATGCATATCGGTGCTTCCTATTTCGAAGTGGCAACAGCACTTGCCCTGCGCGCATTCTCCGATGCGCAGGTCGATGTCGAGATTCTGGAAGCGGGCGTGGGGGCAAGGCTGGATGCGACCACGGCTGTGCCCGCCGACATGGCGCTGCTCACCCCGGTGGCGCTGGATCATCAGGCATGGTTGGGTAATTCCTTGTCTGAAATCGCCAGCGAGAAGGCGCATGTGTTTGATGGCTGTCGCTGGCGCATCAGTTCTGCCCAGACAACCGAGGTCAGAGCGGTGGTGGACGGCCTGATAGACGGTGTTGATTACGTCGATGCGGTGCGCTTGCAGCTAAGCATGCGTGGGGCCCATCAGCAGATGAATGCCGGTCTGGCATTGGCTGGACTGGATGTTTTGCGAAACGAGGGGCTAGTTTCTCTGTCGCGACAAGATGCCGAGCAGGCGGTGTGTACTGCCTGCCTAGACGGACGAATGCAGGAGGTCGTGCGAGGCGCGCAGCGCTTCTGGTTGGATGCGGCGCATAATCGACACGCCGTCGAAGCCCTGTTGCCAGAGTTGCATGTCCTCGGGCCATTTGATGCTGTGTTTGTATTTACGCGCGAGGATCGTGATTTGTCGGAGACTCTGTCGTTGTTGCGACCACTGACAAAGCGCCTGCTCAGTGACCGGCAGGGGGCAGATGCGACCTATCCTTCAATCAAAGAAGCCTTGGAGAAAGAAACGAATAAAGAAGCAGGGTGTTTTCTTGTATTTGGATCATTCATCACAGTCGCCGCAGCCGAAGACTGGCTCGCAAACTGCCGCTAAAACCTTTCAGCACGAAATACCATAGATCACCTTCTTCTTTGCGTGCCCAAAGAAGAAGCAAGAAAAGACACCCGCGGGTGGCTTTGACAACCGGCCCGTTCACTTGCCCGGCGGGCGCAAAGCGGGAGAAAGGCCCCCTTTATTTGCGCAAGACTCCGCCGCGCAAGCGTCCGGCCCGGCACAGCCACAAGCGGGACCCGAAGTCAAAAACCGACCACTGTAAAGGCACAGAAGTCAGTTCTTATTGTGACCTTAACCCCGATTAGTTGGCTGCCGAGGCAAGTGGAAAAATGGGATGAAGCAGCAAGGTCGCGCCCATTTTTTCGCGTAGTCGAGGGAATCCGCAGGACAGGCTAATGCCGGGCGGCTTTCTTTGCTTCTTTCGTGGCCGTACAAGAAAGAAGAAAGAGCTTGGGCAGAGCATTTCAAGTTTGAAACTCCGGTTCGATGAAAGGCACCCACGGGTGGCTGTGACAAACGGTCCGAGCACTTGCTCATCGGCCACAGCCAAAAGTGTGACCCGAAGTCAAAAACTTAAGCACACCCATTCTATAGATGGTGAAAGACATTCTTTGTACCCCCTGTTTGGGGCACGGTGGATTAGTCGACGGTGAAGCCCTTGATGCCGCGGCGCATGCCGACCGAGCCCGTGCGGGTGATCTCGATAATGCCGTAAGACTCAAGTTCCTTGATGCAGTCATCCAACTCTTCAGCCGTGCCGCTCATCTCAAGCGACAGATAGCTGATTTCGACGTTATCGACGATTTTGGCACGCTTGTCTTCGGCGAACTTCACCAGTTTGGCACGGTTCTTCGAATTACTTTTCACCTTGATCAATAGCATTTCGCGCTCGATGTGAACCAGATGCGAGATATCCTCGACCTTGATGACGG
>Ga0316190_10000350_pt1 | contig 32024 bp, 29 predicted proteins | sample Eddworburrow2_MG_FD_204929 | JGI IMG/M metagenome (GOLD analysis project Ga0316190, IMG submission 204929) | Coastal sediment microbial communities from Maine, United States - Eddy worm burrow 2 | ecosystem: Environmental > Aquatic > Marine > Coastal > Sediment | place: USA: Maine | collected... | reverse complement strand
TACTAATCATCTGAAACTACGGGTTTGACTTCTCCAACCAGCCGCAGGGTGAGGAAGCTGATCACGCACATGAGCAAGGCGACCTCGTAACGGTGCATGGCTACCGCGATTCCGATGAGCCCGGTAATCCATATACTGGCGGCTGTGGCGACACCGGAGATTTCGCCTTTTTTCTTCAGGATGGCACCGCCACCGATGAAGCCGATGCCGGTGATGAGTCCCTGCAGGACGCGAGATTCGGCCTCCGTCGAATCCAGCACGGAGATGCCGACCAGCGTGTAGCCGCACGCGGCAACCGCGACGAGGGGGAACGTACGCAGGCCTGCACCGGTAGCGGCGCGCTCGCGGTCGAATGCGAGCGGCAGTGACAGGACGTAGGCAATGCCCAGCTGCACGAGATTCGAAAGCACTTGTGTCCAGTTGATTTCAGGAATCATTTTGCATCCGCACGTCGCGTTACCAGCATCGCGGTTTCGAACGCATCGATGAGATCGTCGAGTTTGTTCACTTCGGGTTCGGCCATTTTGCCCTCCGTCGCCATGCAGCTGTCGCGTAGGTAATTAATTCTTTGCATATGTCATGCCAACACAGTGAGTTGCCGGGAATGCAGCAATTGCGGACTCCCGCATCGAATGTCCACCCCGATGCGTGCGAAATACTGTGCAGTCTTTTCAAACGCGCTGAATTTTTTTCAATATCGCGCTGCCGACTGGCGTGGCACGGCAGCTTGCGGGCGTGTGCAGCGTTGGCATGCGAGTTGCATTGCAATAACTGAACGCAAGACAGGTGAGGAGGCGCAAACAATGAATTCGGAGGCACGTATCAAGAAGATCCTGGTTATTCTCGGCCCCGAGCTGATCGAGGCGGCCGATCCGATGGAGTCGCCGCTGCTGAAGCGGGCGGCTGCCGTATCGCGGGCAACCGGTTGTGAGCTCGAGCTGTTCCACGTGGCCTTCGACAGTGCCCTCGACTACCGGCTGTTCAAGTCCGAAGAAGAACTCGACCAGCAGCGGCAGATGTTGTTGGACCGGGACGCCACCCGGTTGGCGGAGATTGCCGCCTGGCTAGTGGAAAAAGGAATGAAGGTCGAGCACGAGGTGCGCTGGGACTATCCGCGTGCGGACGCAATGCTGAAGAAGATCGCGCAGTCGAAGCCCGACGTCGTCATGAAACGCCAGGAGGAGCACGGTTTCCTGCTCGGTATAACGACGAACACCGACTGGGACCTGGCGCGTCACGCGTCTTCGAATCTCTGGCTCGTGCACGACGACACCGATCGTATCGATACGCTCATCGCTGCCGTCGGCAACAAATCGGGCAAGTCTGTCGAGGTCACAAGCGCGGCCGATAGAAACCTGCTGGCAACCGCGATCGGTGTCGGAAAAGCCTGCGAAGCCCGAGTGGTGGCCGTCAATGCATACGAGCTCCCCGAAGTTGCCGATTTCACGGCCAACGTCGGCGGATCCGTAATGCCGGTGCAATCCGCGAAAGCACAGCAGCAAGCACGGTCGCGGATCGTCGAGCGGCATACGAAGCAGGTAAAAGCGCTGACCGAAAAATACGCCCTCGGCGAGGACGACGTTCTCCTGCGTGAAGGTCACCCCGGCTCGGTGATACCCGAGGTCGCAAAGGAAGTCAGGGCCGGACTGATTGTCATGGGTGCGAGAAACGTCGGTCGCCTCGAGCGCGTAGTGAGCTCGGTGACCGTCGAGCCCGTAATGGCCAATGCCGATTGCGACATCCTGGTCGTTCGGGACGACGATTCACAGGAGGCCGCCGCCGTCGAAGAGCGCCCGGTCAGGGGCGAGCCACGGTACGACCTGGAACATGCGATTACGCATCCGGATGACACGTTCGAATCGCCGCAGCAGGTGGCCAACCTGTCAGAAATCAGCGTCGACCTGCGAAAACGCATCCTGCAGGCGTGGGAGTACGACATCCGCGCAGAAATGGTGGAAGAGAACGAGGGTGGCCCGGCTCGGGACATCGACGTCAATGCGCTCGACGATATCCTCTCCGCCAAAGCGCTGCTGGAGATGAAAGCGGGGCAGGCGGCCGGCAACGGGCCGCGGAGATAACCGACCGTTTTATTCATTTTCCGGCGCAGCGTGGGCCGAGGTGAAAGAAGGCTTTTCTGATGCTTACGCGGATTTCGATTCCGCGTTCGAGGGTGCGGAGAAGGAGTTTGGCGAGAGCTGACAATCCGGCAGGTGCTCGTCGGTCGGTCGCTTTTCGAGTAACATGCCCGACCCGGGTCACCGAGCCGTCGGCACGACCTGTTCTTTTTCTTATAAAGGTCGATCGATGAAGCTGCGTTACAAAATTGGAGGCGGGCTACTGGGCCTGCTGGTTGTCGGCGCCATCTCCCTGGCGTTGGTCTTGAGCTACAACGCGCCGTGCGAGCCGGCGCCTGAGGTCGCTGACGGCCGGGACACCATGCAGGCTGTACGCTACCAATGCTACGGCTCCAGTGACGTGCTCGAATTCGGCGCAGTCGAAATGCCCGAGCCCGCGGCGGACGAAATGCTCGTCAGGGTGCATTCCGCTTCGGTGAATCCGCTTGACTGGCATTTCATGCGCGGCTCACCCTATATCATGCGGCTCATGTCCGGGACCGGCAAGCCCGCCGATCCGCGGCTTGGAGTCGATTTTGCGGGCACCGTCGTTGCGGTCGGCGACGCGGTCACGCGGTTCGAGCCGGGCGACGAAGTGTTCGGCGGCGCGAACGGGGCTTTTGCCGAGTACGTTGCGATTCGCGAATCCGGCGCTGTCGCCCTGAAACCGACGCAAGTCACTTTCGAACAGGCGGCAGCGGTGCCCGTCGCGGCGCTCACCGCGCTGCAGGCGCTGCGTGACAAGGGCCGCCTCGAAACGGGCCAAAAGGTCCTGATCAATGGCGCATCCGGCGGCGTCGGCACGTTTGCCGTGCAAATCGCGAAGGCGCTTGGCGCCGAGGTGAGCGGCGTGTGCAGTACCCGGAACGTCGATATGGTCCGTTCGATTGGTGCCGATCATGTATTCGATTACAAGCACGAGAACTACACGGAGAGTGACCGGCGATATGACCTGATCGTGGATATGATCGGCAACCATTCGCTGTCGGACAATCTGCGAGTCCTGGAACCGGACGGCGTTCTCGTGCTGGTCGGCGGCGGCAAGGGTGAATGGGTCGAGCCGCTGAAACGGCCGCTGCAGGCTTTACTGGTGTCCCCGTTCGCGGAGCAGGAGATCGAGACATTGCTGGCCAGGCTGGACGCAAAAGGCCTGGCCGTGCTCGCCGAACTCATGGAAACGCAGGCGGTGGTTGCGGTTATCGATCGACGCTATCCGCTGAGCGATCTGGCCTCGGCAATCGATTATTCGGAATCAGGACGCGCGCGCGGCAAGATCATAATCAACATGAACGGAGATCGTGCCGATACGGACGAGCAGATGTAGCGACTGCGCAGGCCTTTTGGGGCGTCACGCCGCCTGTTGGCTGAGCAACGCGTCCACGAAGCGCGTGCGCCACGCGGTTATATCGTTCTTCTTGAGAATTTCCATCATGGCTGCATGCCGCTCGCGCCGTTCTTCCAGCGACATGGTCATGGCCGTGGCAATGCCGTCGGCGACGCTGTCGCGATCGTAAGGGTTTACGATCACCGCGTCGGTGAGCTCGCAGGCCGCGCCAGCAAGGCTCGATAGTACGAGCATGCCGGGATCGTCGGGATCCTGCGCCACGACGTACTCTTTGGCCACGAGATTCATACCGTCCCTGACGGGTGTTACCAGGCCGACATCGGCATTGCGGAAGAAGCCCATGAGCGGTTTGCGGCTGATTCCCTTGTTCAGGTAGCGAATCGGCACCCAGTCCGAAGAAGCGAAACGGCCGTTGATGCGCCCTGAGTCCTGCTCCAGCTCGGAACGGATCTCATCATACGCACGAACACCCACACGGGTGGGCGGGGCGAATTGCATCAGCGTAACGTTGTTCTGTGCATTCGGGTATTTCTCGAGCAGGCGCTCGTATGACAGGAATCGCAGGTGCAGTCCCTTGCTGTAGTCGAGCCGATCCACGCCGATGATCAGTTGCCGGTCGTCCAGGCTCTCGACCATCTTTCGGACCGGCTTTGATTCGTTGGCTTCGAGTGACAATGCCTGGATTTCCTCGACATCGACGCCAATCGGGAACACGTCGGCGATCAGGGTACCGCCGGACACCTCGATGGTGTTGTTGCCCGCGAATTTTGCATTGACGATGGGTTCCTGCATGCAGGTCTTGAATGACGTGAGATCCCGCTCAGTGTGAAAACCCACCACATCGTAGGCGCACAGTGATCGCAGCAGGAATTCATGGCCGGGTATGGCGCGTAATGCCTCGAACGTGGGGAAGGGAACGTGCAGGAAAAATCCGATCGGATTGTCGACCCCCGCGTTACGCAGTTCCGACGCCAGCGGTATCAGGTGGTAGTCGTGCACCCATATAACGTCATCCGGGCGCAGTAACGAAGCCAGTTTGCGAGCGAACAGGGAATTGACACGACGGTACGCATCGAAGTCTTCGGTCTCATACCGCAGGAAATCGAGCAGGTAATGACAGACGGGCCACAGAACGCGGTTGCTGTAACCGTTGTAGTAGTGCTCGAAATCAGATTCGTTCAGGGCAATCGTCGCAAACTCGATGTTGTCTTTACGAGTAACCTGGACCTGTGCATCCGACTTCTCCGTCAGCTTGCCGCTCCACCCGAACCACATGCCCCCCTGGTCCTTCAGTGCGGCCAGGATGCCGACTGCCAGACCGCCGGCTGCCGCACCGTTTTTTTTCGGCGCAGCTACGCGGTTCGAAACGATAATAAGGCGTCTGTCGGATGGCTCGGTCATGGTGGCGATTCCGGTCTACAAAGACTCTTCCCAGGAGCGGCTCAGCCGAACCGCCGCGTTGATGATGCCTGCCATGCTGTATGTCTGCGGGAAGTTGCCCCACAGCGCGCCGGTACGCGGGTCAATATCTTCGGACAACAGCCCCAGCGGATTGCGCAGTGCCAGCATGTTCTCGAACAACTCCCGGGCCTCGTCCATTCGGCCGATGCTGGCGAGTGCATCGATGTACCAGAAGGTGCAGATATTGAAGGCATTTTCCGGTTCACCGAAGTCATCGGCGGCAATGTACCGGAACATATGCTTGTCTCTCAGCAGGTGCCGGCCGATGCACTCGACCGTGGATACGAAGCGCGGGTCGTCGACGTCGATGAAGCCGAGATCGTGCATGGTCAAAAGGCTGGCATCCATCTCGGGCCGGCCGAAACTCTCGGTGAACGATTCCTGCTCCGGATCCCAGGCTCGTTCCAGGACGTCGGCGCGAATTTCGTCGGCCACTTCGCGCCAGTAGACGGCACGTTCTTCCTTCTCCAGCTTGAGTGCGATCTTCGCCAGGCGGTCGCATGCAGCCCAGCACATGATGCTCGAGAACGTGTGTATGCGCTGCCGGCCGCGGTATTCCCACAGCCCCGCATCCGGCTTGTCGTATTTCTCGCGAGCCCAGTGGCCGAGCGCTTCGAGACGCTTGAATTCTGCGAGGGTGCCCGACTTGATGAGCCGGCTATCGAAGAAAAACTGCGTTGCCGCGAGTACGACCGCGCCATAGACGTCGTGCTGCACCTGTTCGTATGCCTGGTTGCCGCGGCGAACCGGCGGCATGCCCTGGTAGCCGGACAGCGACTCGACGATCTGCTCGTCGGTGACCGAGCGCCCGCTGATGCCATACAGCGGCTTGAGCTCCTCGTCGCCTGCCTCGGCGGCGATGTTCATGATGTAGGCGAGGTAGCGTTCCATCGTTACGGTCGTGCCCAGCCGGTTCAGTGCCTGCACGACGAAATAACTGTCCCGCAGCCAGCAGAATCGGTAGTCCCAGTTGCGCCCGCTGTTCGCGGCCTCGGGAATCGACGTGGTGAGCGCAGCCACGACAGCGCCCGTGTCTTCGAATGTGCACAGCTTCAGGGTGATCGCCGCGCGAATAACGGCTTCCTGCCACTCGAAAGGGATCGACAGTCCGCGCGACCAGGACTGCCAGTAATCGCGCGTGCCGCGGAAGTGGCTGTGGTACGCGTCGTCGCAGGACTCGGGGATCGTCTCGTCGGGACCGAGGATGAGGTGTAGTGGCCGGTCGAGTACGAAGGCGTTTTCCTCGAGAACGTGCGTGAGCGATGCGTCGGTCGTCAGCCGCAGCGTCGTATCCGAGCAGATATAGCGGATGTGATTGCTGCCATGCGTCGTCTTGCACGGCTTCGCGCCATAATCGCGGGCCGGTCGCAGGCGGATTCGAATCCTCGGCGCGCCGGATTCAGGCCGGATGCGCCGCGCCAGCATCATGGGAGTGAATACGCGCCCGGCGTACGTGTAGCGGGGCGCGAAATCCGTGATGCGAACCGCACCGCCGTTCGTGTCGTAGAGGATCGTGTCCAGGATGGCGGTATTTGTCTGGTAAGACTGTTCGCTGTGCGAAAAATTGACGAGTTCCACTTCGAAGAAGCCGGGCAGGTCGGTTTCACCGTCGTCGCGCAGGAGACGGCAGAAGACCGGGTCGGAATCGAATTGCGGCATGCACGTCCAGACCATGGTGGCACGTTGATCGATGAACGATGCAATTTGGCAATTGCCGACCAGACCGATGTTTAGACTCGACAAGAAACTCTCTCCCTGCTTACTGTTAGTGATGAATGCGTTGTTCGATTGACTCGAGCCAGCGATGCACCGCGGCGACGTCGGGTAAGGAATACTCGGCTTCGCTGCCGCGATTGCCGCCAACGCGGATCGTGATTCCGCCCATTGCATTAACGACCCGAAAGCCGTCTTCGTCGGTAACGTCGTCGCCGACGAACGCAGCACAGCGCCCGCTGAATGGGTCTCGCTGCATCATTTTGCCGATCGCTGCACCCTTGTGGTGTTCTTTCGGCGCGAATTCGAACACCATTTTACCGGCAATCAGGCGAAAGTCCTTCTCGATTTCCGGCAACAGCCTTTGCACGAATGTTGTGCATTGCGCCTCGAGCTGTGGTGCACGCCGATAGTGCAGCGATACGCCCCCGCGCTTTTCCTCCAGCAACAGTCCCGGATCGCTCTCCGCAAATGCCCGCACTCGCTCGAGAACCGGCGCCGGGAGCGACCAATTCGTGCTGGCAACGGGATCGCCGGGGTGCGGGCGCAGTTCGGCCCCGTGGCCGCCGGCAGCGGCAAAACCGGCCGGTGCGAATATCCGGTCGATGTCGGCGACAGAGCGCCCGCTGATCAACGACAGGGCGCCGCCCAGCCCGCTCGACAGCCGCGTCAGCAAGGCGACCAGCGCCGGGTCGGCGCGAACGTCGGCAGGGTGATCCTCGATATCGAGCAGGGTGCCGTCGACATCCAGGAAAAGCGCCAGGTTCGAAGGCTCGATTTTGTCGGGCGGTGCCGGCATGGCGCTACTTTACCCTGCGCTCAACGGCTTGTCGCATTGAACTGACCGTTGCGGAAGTCCTTGCGCGCACAGGGAAAAGATTCCTTCCATTCGCACGACAGTCTGTTATAGTCCGCTCCGTCCTGGCGCACATCGGTCTGCGCCATTGCCTCCAGATTGCACTTCTGCGGTCTCCGGAGCTAACCCAGAATCCTGGCCTGGATCGAAACTTTCGCGGCATCGAGCCGCCATCGTGTCGGGCTGATTCGGAGCATTACATCCAGTGTTATTCAAAGAACTTGGCCTCACGGCCGAATTGCTGCGTGCGGTCGAACAGCAGGGCTACGTCCATGCAACCCCGGTCCAGCAACAAGCCATACCCCTTATCCTCGCCGGCAATGACGTACTTGCGGGTGCCCAGACGGGCACTGGCAAGACGGCCGGCTTTACTTTGCCGCTGTTGCAGAAGCTGCAGCAGGGCACCGTCAACCGGCGGCGGATTCGCGCCCTGGTACTGACCCCTACACGGGAGCTCGCGGCACAGGTTGCCGAGAGCGTGCGCACCTACGGCAAGCATTTGCCGTTTCGCACGGGCGTCATCTACGGCGGCGTAAGCATCAATACTCAAATCGCCAACCTGCGCAAAGGCGTCGACGTCGTTGTCGCCACGCCGGGCAGATTGCTCGACCATCTCCAGCAGGGAACGATAAAGCTCGACGCGGTCGAGATACTGGTTCTCGACGAAGCGGACCGCATGCTCGACATGGGCTTTATCCGGGATATCCGCAAGATCATGAAGGTACTGCCGGAAAAGCGTCAGAATCTTTTGTTCTCCGCGACGTTCTCGGCAGAGATCAGGCGCCTGGCTGCCGATCTGCTGAATGCACCCATGGAGATACAGGTTGCCGTAAACGGACGGCCGGCGGAGGGCGTCAGCCAGATCGTCTACCCGGTCGATCGCACGCGCAAGCGCGAACTCCTGTCGCACAAAATCGGTGCGGAAAACTGGCGACAGGTGCTGGTCTTCACGCGCACCAAGCACGGTGCGAATCGGCTGGCCGCGCAGCTCGAGGCCGACGGCCTGAACTCCGCAGCCATCCATGGCAATAAATCGCAGGCTGCCCGCGTCCGGGCGCTGAACAACTTCAAGACCGGCAAGGTTCGTGTCCTGGTGGCCACGGACGTCGCGGCGCGTGGACTCGACATCGAGCGCCTGCCGCATGTCGTCAATTTTGAACTGCCGCATGTGCCCGAGGATTACGTGCATCGAATCGGGCGCACCGCGCGCGCCGGTCACGAGGGGAACGCTGTGTCGCTGGTTTGCGTCGACGAGCACAAGTTACTCGCAGATATCGAGAAGCTGCTGCAGAAGAAGATCACGCGAGAGACGGTGCCTGGCTATGCGCCCGATCCCCGTATCGCCGCAGAGCCCATCACTCGCGGAGGTGCACAACGTCAGCCGAGCAACAAGCGCCGCGGCCGGCGGGGACGTGTCGCCGCACGATAAATAATGAGAGTATTGGGTCCGAAGCAAAATCGGACCCGATACTCGAACCCTACATGTTGCGTGGCTGGAACATCGTAGCAACGTGCCTGGTGTTGGCTGCCTGCACGCCGGCGAAACCCGTCATCGACGAGCAGATGATGCGGATCGATGGGGATATGCCGGCGGACCTGAGCGGCTCATGGGAGCGCGACTACTCGCGCGGCGACGACGTCAACCAGGTGCTGCGGGACATCTATTACTACCTGAGCCGCACGTCTGCCGACCGGGCTTACACGACACGCCCGGGGCCGGTACAGCCATCCTCCAGGGACATGCAGTCGATCAGTGCGCTGGCGCGGCTTGCTGAACTCATCACCCGGCCGCAGGTGCTGACTATTTCCCAGAACGACCGGGAGATCACGGTCGACCGGAAGGACGACTTTTCCCTGTTGTGTGCCTTTTATGACCGGGTCACCAAGGGCACCGAAAGCGCCTACGGCACCGAGATTTGCGGTTGGGACGGCGACCAGCTGGTGTCGCACCTGGTACTGCCGGACGGCCTTCAGGTCACGCACCGGTTCACGGTGTCCGCGGACCGGCAGCAGCTGCGCGTGGTTACAACCGTGTCGTCGAACACCGCTCGCGTGCCCGTTACGCTGAGCCGTTTCTACCGGAAATTCGAACGATTGCCGCCGGATTTCAACTGCATCGAGACGCTCAGTATGAAGCGCGTCTGCAGCACCGGCGAGATAGAGTTTTGAGATTCCGCACCCGGTTCCTGCTGTGGGTCGTGGCGGGCGCATTGCTGCCGTATGCTGCGATCGCCGATTCACGCGACGTTACGGCACTCAACGTCTCGATATCGGTGTTCGATCCGGGCGTGCCGGACGACCGCTCGTTGCATCGTGACCTGCAGATCTTTCCGCGCATTCGGGACGTGGAGGCGAAGTTCCTGCCGTTCGTGCTGCGTGAGACGCTCGTCGCGACCGGCGAGTGGGGCGCAGTGAGGGTCGTTACGGAGCCGGACGATGCGGCCGAAGTCGCCATAAGCGGGTCGATCGTACATTCCGACGGCGAGCGCCTCGAACTCCGCGTTCGGGCGGTCGATGCCACGGGACGCCCCTGGTTCGAACGCAACTTCGCGGCCCGCCTGGCCGACGAAGGCCCGCGACCCGGCACGGCGGATGCCGGGTCGCCTTACCAGCCGCTCTACGACGGCATAGCGCGGGCCCTGCAGGAAGCGCGCCAGCAGCTCGACGGCCGCGAGCTTGAGCGCATTACCGAAATTTCACTGTTGCGTTACGGGGCCGAACTGGCACCGTCCGCGTTCGGGCAATACCTCGTCGAAAGGGAGCAGGGCGAGTACGCGCTGCGGCGCCTGCCGGCGCGAAGCGACCCCATGCTCGACAGGATAGAGCGGATTCGGCTGACCGAGTACGTGATCACCGATACGGTGGACGCGAAATTCCGCGAGTTGCACGAGGAGATTGCCTCCACGTATGCGCTGTGGCGCGAATACCGCCGCAAGTCCATCGAGTACGACAGGCAGAATGCGCGACGCGCGGAGGATACGAGATCGGACGCGCCGCGTGGCAGCTATGACGCGATCAGGAACCTGTACGACAACTACAAATGGGACCGGGTGACGGCCCAGGAGCGGGATCGGCTGGCCATCGCCTTCGACAACGAGGTCGGTCCCGTCGTCGAGGCGATGGAGGCGCGAGTTGCCGAGCTCGAAAGCTGGGTCGACGAAAAATACGCCGAATGGCACAGGCTCCTGGAGGCGCTATTCGATGTGGAATCCGAACTGAACAAGCCCGGGCCGTAAGCCCGCCGACCCACACTGTAGGAGCGCGCCCTGGCGCGCGATTCAGGTCGAGAGGTTGTCGCGGTTCGGGAACCGCTCCTACAGCAGTGTCGTTCGATCCCGTAGGAGCGCGCCCTGGCGCGCGATTCAGGTCGAGAGGTTGTCGCGGTTCGGGAACCGCTCCTACTTTATTTCGACGAGCTCGATGTCGAAGCTGAGCGCCTGGCCTGCAAGCGGGTGATTGGCGTCGACGGTGATCGTTTCGTCCGTCACGGCGGTCACCATGAATTGCGTAACCTGGCCGTCAGGGCTGCTGCTTTGCAGCGCCATCCCGGTTTCCGGATTCAGGTCGTCCGGCAGTACGCTGCGGTCAACTTCCTGTACCAGCTGATCGTGGCGCGGCCCGTAAGCCTCGTCGGGCTCGATGCGAACGCTCTTGCTGTCGCCGACAGCCATACCTTCGACCGCCTTGTCGAAGCCGGGGATGACGTGGCCGCTGCCGACCTCGAATTCGAGAGGGTCCCGGCCCTGGGACGAGTCGAACTGCGTGCCGTCCTCGAGGGTGCCGGTGTAGTGAATTTGTACGGTGTCTCCGGATTTTGCCTGGCTCATATAGTCGCTCCGAGTGCGGGTGTTTATGGTGTTGCGGGTGAGGGCACGAGCGTGCCTCACCAATAGGAAGGGCCCCATCGGGGCCCTTCCTGCTTCATACGACGATGAAGATCATATGGCTACGATGTTCGAAGCCTGAGGGCCTTTCTGGCCCTGAGTGATCTCGAACTGGACCTTCTGGCCCTCGACGAGAGTCTTGAAGCCGTCGCCCTGGATCGCGCTGAAGTGCGCGAATACGTCGGGGCCGTTCTCCTGTTCGATAAAACCGAAGCCTTTAGCCTCATTAAACCATTTCACAGTACCTGTTGTGGTAGACATAATGTGTTCCTGATTAATCAACAAATATCAGCCCGTCCAAGGGCCGGTTTGGCTGGAAGTGTTGCTATTACGTATGAAAGACCGCACGAGGTACTACGGAAGAAACTTCTGAAGGGACTTCGAAATGGCGTGCATAGTGAAAAGCGCACTTACAGGCAATCTAAATTATAGGCAGTTACGCCCGTGAGTCAAGGCTAACGGGCCCCGAATCCGAGGTCCTGCCGCGGTAAAAACCCCCTGTATTTCAATCGCTCACGCGAGCTACGGGCCCCAGTCGAGCGAATCCTCCTCGACCTCGAGACGGACCTTGCTCCATGCCAGGCTGATGTCGTCGGGCTCGCCGTTTACGTTCAGCTTGAAGTTGCCGAGGTTCAGTTCGTCGGCCGGCTGCATCAGCAACTGGGTCATGCTCTGAGCCGCTTCATGGGTTTCGAGCATGCGGGACTGCCAGCGGCCGAATACCTTTGGATTGTCGGCATAGGCCTCGGTCAGGCCGGTGCGTATGAACGGGAAAATGATGCAGCAGGCGCTCACCATATCCGATACTTTGCCGAGATTGACCCGCAGAATCTCGGGCAGCCGCAAAACCGCCCAGTTCGCGACGACGTATCCCGGCACCGCGATGCCGGGCTCGATGGCCTGCATCGACGACACGTAGATCAGCTGCAGAGGTGTCTTGTGGTACACGGCCTCGCCGGCCCACAGGTGCGTCCAGGACACGAAGCCGTCGATTTTCGTGTCCATCACGAGGCGGGACTCGCGCAGGTTATCCATGAAAGACTGCCGCACCCGCACGCGGCGCTCGGCACGGCTTTCGCCCTCGATTTCCGGCAACGCACGGCCGAATCGATAACCCTGTTCGGAAAGACCGGAGTTGCAGACGATGACGTCGGGGCTCTTGCCGCCCATGTGTTCGATGATATAGCTGCGTGATGCCCACAGGTCCGAAAGGCTGGTCACATCGGCCTGCAACGCAAACGCATCAACCCCCATGTCGCGTATCGCGTCGACGAGGTCGAAGCCGTCCCTGTAGCTGCTGTGGAAGTGAACGCCGACAACGGACGCGCCGTTGGCCGCTGCGGCCAGCGCCAGCGCCTGGCCAATGCCGCCGTCCTTACCGGAGCCCGTTATCAGCACACGCTTGCCAGCAAAGGCGGATCGGTACGCTTCACCGAATTCGAAATTTTTTGTGTCGGCCGTGAACGCCATCTTCTTATGCCCCCGTTTTCGCCCCCAAAGTACAAGGGTACCTCAGAATCCGGGGCGCTTGGAGTCGTTTTAGCCGATGGTCTAACGACGGCAAACGTCGGCGGCGCGCGGTCTGGCCCTCCATTTGCCGCTCATGCGAGCACCGAAAGATCGGCGAATACCACGTAGATCGTCAGCACGAGGAGCACGAGGATTGCGCCGAGCTTGCGCGCGTGCGCCCACGGCGTCATATCGACCGCTTTTACGTCGATCTGCTGCCATTCCTCTTGCAGCGGCGAGAGTTCCCCGATGATCAGCATCAGCACGACGAGGTAGGCGAACACGAGGCCGAGGAAGTGGAATTCGTGCAGGGAGGCGACGATCAGCGCGAGAGGCGGCACGAAATAGCCCGCGGCAATGATCACGAAGCCCGAGACGAGCGCCAGTTTGGCCGCCCTGGGGGGCACCCGCCGCGTGAGCATGCCTACCAGGACGACCGAGAAAATGGGGATGAAGTAGATGCCGTTCATCTTCTGCAGGTACGAGAAGATACTGTCCTGTCCCGCCAGCAGCGGCGCGAGCGACATCGAGAAGACTGCAATCGACCAGCCGAATATCTTGCCCGAGCGAACGACCTGCTCGTTGCTCGCGTTCCGGTTGATGACGCTGCGGTACAGACCGAGGCTGAATAGGGTGCAGGTACTGTTGAGCGCCGAATTGAAGCTGGAGAGTATCGCGCCCATCATCACGGCCGCGAAAAACCCGGCATAAGCCGTGGGCAGCACCGTGTTGACCAGCATGCCGTAGGAATGATCGGCACGCACGCCCTGTCCGGCGAACATCGCGAACGCGATCATGCCCGGTATCACCAGGTACAGCGGGCCAAAGAGCTTGAGGAACCCGGTGGCCAGCACGCCTTTCTGGCCCTCCGCGAGCGAGCTGGCGCCGAAGGTACGCTGAATGATCTGCTGGTTCGTGGTCCAGTAGAACAGGTTGAGCAGCAATACGCCGCTGAACACGGTGCCGATCGGAACCGAGCTGTCCTCGTTGCCGATCGAGTTGAAGCGGTCCTCGTTGCCCTGCGCGAGGCCGACCAGCCCCTCCAGGAAACTGCCGTCGCCGAGCGCCTTGAGCCCGAACCAGGTAATCATCAGGCCGCCGGCCAGCAGGCCGATACCGTTCAGCAGATCGGACACGGCGACGGTTCTGAGGCCGCCGAACAGGGCGTACAGCGAGCCGATAATGCCGACGAGCCAGACGATTACCCACAGGGTCTGCTGGTGCGACTGCAGCCCGAGCAGGCCCTGCACGTCGAGGATGCCGATCAGACCGGTCGCGCCCGTGTAGAGAATGATGGGCAGCAGTATCACCGCGTAGGCGACGAGGAAGATCAGGTCGGTGATCATCCGCGTCTGGTGGTCGAAACGAATCTCCAGGTATTCCGGCACCGTCGATACGCCGCTCTTCAGGAATCTCGGCAGGAAGAACAACGCCATGCAGACCAGCGCGAGGACGGCGACGACCTCCCATACCATGACCGAGAATCCGTACGTGAAGGCGGCACCGTTCAGGCCGACCATCTGCTCCGTCGACAGGTTCGTGAGCAACAGCGACCCGGCGATCAGCGGCCACGTGAGGCTCCTCCCCGCGAGAAAGTAACCCTCACTCGTCTCGTGGTCGTCCTTGCGCGTCAACCACCAGGTGATTGCCGCGACGAGGCCGGTAAAAAACAGGAAAGAGACGAGGATCATGGCTTGCACGTACTGCAGCGACAGCGTCCGGATTATGCATTAGCATTACAGTGCACGCGAATCGCAGAGGCTGTTCGATGAACCCTGCAAGCTGTTCCATGCCGCTGTTGTCCGGCACCTTCACGGCCATTTCGACGTCGAAAGCGGCCTTTTGTCCATTATTTATCTGGGCGGGGCGGGCGTGATGTTTGAAAAACTCATGGTTTTCATTCGAGGACACTGGCGATGTTGGGAAGCAAGTTCAACAAGTTCATCAAGGACATAATCGACCGGACCCTGTTCCTGCAGCTGGCGAGCGCGCTGGGTTTTCTCTGGCTGGTTTTTTCCGCAGCCTTGTTCCTTGCGGAGCGCGGCGCCGCGAACAGCCCGATTCAATCACTCGGTGATGCCATGTACTGGGGCATCGCGGCGTTATCGACGGCCGGCATAGCGGATTCCCCGATTTCCGGCTTGTCCAAATTAATCGGGGGGACCTGGATCATCATCGGTTCGGTCATGTTTTTCGGCATCATCGTGAGCACCGTAACGGCCTATTTCATGCGGCCCGTGCAGCGCCCCACGGATCGGCTCGTCGAGTCCATCGAATCCAGTCTCGAGGAACTCGACAAGCTGTCGCTCGAGGAACTGGACCTGCTCAAGGAAAACGTCGACAACCTCATCGAACACATGGAAGAAATACAAAGCCGCCGCCAATAGATCAGGCGGCCACCTCCTCGAGTTCTTTTTCGAGGCGCGCGGCCTCAGCGACACGGCCTTTCGATAGCGGCGCCAGCAGCACATAGAGCGCGGGCGTCAGGTATAGGGTGAAAACGGCGGCGATCCCGAGCCCGCCAAAGACGACCCAGCCGATCGCGCTGCGTGCCTCCGCGCCGGCGCCGGAGCTGAGCACCAGGGGCAGGGCGCCCAGAACCGTGGACACTACCGTCATCATGATCGGGCGCAGTCGCCGCGCGGCGCCTGCAGCGATCGCCGATCTCACGCCCATGCCACTGTCGCGCAACTGGTCCGCAAATTCGACGAGCAGCACGCTGTTTTTCGCCATCAGGCCGATAAGGAGCACGAGGCCTATCTGCGAATAAATATTGAGCGACGTGCCGGTCAGGAACAGCGCAAATACCGCGGCTGCGATGCCGAAGGGCACAATCAGCGTAACGACCAGCGCGCTGGTGAATCCCTCGAACTGGGCGCACAGGACCAGGAACACGACGAGGAGGGCAATCATGAAGGTCAGCGCAACTTCGTTGGACGTCTCCTCGAGCGTCGCGGCCTCGCCCAGAAAGATCATCGATATTCCTGCCGGCAGGACGTCCCCGGCGATGTCGCGCAATTCGTCGACCGCCGACTGCAGCGGCAGGCTCTCCCCGGTTACCATGCCGACCTCGATCGCGCGGCGCTGTGCCTGCCGGTTCAACTCGGTAGCCACGCCTTCTTCGACGAGCGTCACGATGCTGGACAGCGGCAGCAGGCCACCATCGGAAGTGCCGACGTACAGGTTGACGAGATCCGAGGGATCGTTGATCTCACCGCTCACGGATTCGAGAAGTATCGGCACGGCTTCGTCGTCGATGTTCAGATCGACGAGTTCGTCGCCGTCGATCATTGCTCGCAGCGTGGCCGCGAGCGACGGCAGGTCGACGCCGAGATCGGCGGCGCGGCGACGATCGATGCTGACCGACAGCTGAGGTTGCGTCGGATCGAATGCGATGCGCGGCCGCGTGAGATTCGTCGAGCGCTCTTCGATGGCGGCTGAGAGCGCTTGCGCCGCACTGAAGATGTCGTCGTAATCATTGCCCAGCAGCGCCACCTGGATTCCGTCGCCGCCGCCGCGCAGGTTCAGGCTGTTGCCGCCCCAGACGCTGACACGGGCGCCAGGGATTTCAGACAGGGGCCCGCGCAGCGAATCGCTGATTTCCTGCTGGCTCCGACCGCGTTCGCTCCAGTCTGCGAGCGGCATTGAAAGAAAGCTGCGGTTGGGGTCCCACATGCCGACCAGCGAATACAACGATTGCGCTTCGCCCGAATCGACGACCGGGCGCAGAATGTCCTCGATCTTCTGCGTCTGCCGATCCATGTAGTTGACGCCGGTGCCGTCGGGCCCGCTGGCAAAGACGCGCACGATGCCGCGGTCCTCCGGCGGGATCAGTTCCTTGTCGAGCACCTGGTAGACGAAGGCGGCGCCCGCGGCGAACAGCAGCGCCGCAAACACGGTGGCAAGGGGCTTTCTCAGCACGACGGACAGGGAGTGCCGGTACCCGCTTGCGAATCGATCGCCGAGGCGCGGCAGCCATTTCGGCGTGCGGCCATGATCGCCCTGCCGGAGCAGCCGCGCAGCAGCGGCCGGCACTATCGAGAGTGCGACGAAGCTCGAGATGATGACGGCGCTGGCCAGCACAATGCCGAATTCCCGGAACAGGCGGCCGGCCGTGCTCGGCAGGAACGAAATCGGCACGAAGACGGACACCAGCACGGCGGTCGTGGCAACTACCGCAAAGAACACCTGGCGGGTGCCGAGCACCGCGGCCGCACGGCTCTGCCGTCCTTCCTGGCGCTGCCGCTGGATATTCTCGAGAACCACGATTGCGTCGTCGACGACGAGTCCGGTGGCCAGCACCAGCGCAAGCAGAGTCAGCAGGTTGATGGAGAAGCCGAACAGCCAGATCGCCGCGATCGTGCCCACGAGTGCGACGGGAATCGCGAAGCTCGGTATCAGCGTGGCACGCAGGCTGCCCATGAAAAGCCAGATCGTGGCGATGACGATGGCAATGGCCATCGCCAGCGTTATCAGCACCTGCGTTATCGAGCTGCGGATGAACGTGGCCTGATCGTCGGTTACCACGACCTCGAGGTTGTCAAAGCGATCGTTGATCTCTGCAACGACTGCGTTAATGCCGTCGGAGATCTCGATCGTATTCGAGCGGGCCTGGCGAACGACACCGAGGCCCAGCACCGGACGGCCGTCGAGCCGCGTGAGGGTGGCCGCGTCCTCGGGGCCGAAATAGACATTCGCGACATCGCCGATGCGAATGTTGTCGCGGATGATAATGTCCGCAATCTCTCCAGCGTCGGTTACCGACGCATTCGCGCGCACCAGTAACTGCTGGTCGCGGGAACGAAAACTCCCGGCCGGCACGTCGAAGGGCGCCTGCATGAGCGCTGCGGACACTTCATTCACCGACAGGCCGAAGCTGGTCAACCGCAACGGGTCCAGGGCGACGCGCAAAACGCGCTGGCGATTGCCTGACAGTTGCACGTCAGCCACGCCGTCGATGGTTATCAGCATCGGGATCACGTCTTTCTCGACCAGCCGGGTCAGTTCTTCCTGCGTCAGAGACTCGCTGAACACGGCGAGGTTCATGACGGCTTGCGCGTCGTCGTCGGCCTTGACCACGACGATCTGTTCGATGCGTTCCGGCAGCCGGCGCGTTACGCGGTTTACCGCTTCGCGGACGTCGGCGGCGGCGGTGTCGAGATTCGTGCCCGGACGGAACTCGACGTACATTCGTCCGGAGTTTTCCTCGGAAGCCGAGCGAATGTTCTTGATACCGGAGACGCGCGCGACCGCGCCCTCGATCAGGCTGATCACCTCGGCATCCATCGTTTCCGGCGATGCCCCGGGGTAGCTGACGCGCACGGTAACGAACGGCCGGTCCACGTCCGGGAGTTCGCGCACTTCGACCGCGAGCATCGCGGCGATACCCGCAAGCACGATGAGCAGGTTTGCGACCAGCACGAGTACCGGTCGTCGAACGCTCACCCCAGGCAGGCTGTCAGGCAGGCTCATGGCTGATCAATCAGTTGAGTACCGCGGTCGACGGTCCGTCGGCGGTCGGGTTGCTGATCGCGGGCTGCGACAGACGCTCATCGGCAAGGCGGGGCACGTCGAAGCTCACGTCGATGCCGTCGCGCATGCGCTGGACGCCCTCCACGACGATGATGTCGCCGCTGTCGAGGTCGCCATCCACGAGCACGTGTCCTTCTCGACGTTCGATGATCCGCACGGCCTTGCGATCGGCCTTGCCGTCGCGGACCGACCAGACGTACGCGCCGTCGGTGCCCCACTGCACGCCGGTTTCCGCAATCACCGCGTACAATTCTCCCTCGAGTTCCACTCGAACGCGGAAACTCATTCCGGGCCGCAGCCGGTCATTGCCGTTGACGACTTTCGCGCGCACGGCGAACGTCCGTGTCTGCGGATTGATGCGGCTGCCGATGTCGACGATTTTGCCGGGTACGCGCGGGCCGGACGTACCCCAGGTCTCGAGCTTCACGGCGTCACCCGGCGCCAGTTCGCCAATGAATGTTTCCGGTATATCGAAACTCACGAACAGGTGACTGCGGTCGTCCAGCGTCGTGATCGGCGTGTCGGGCGTGATACGGTCGCCGCGATCGATGTCGGTGCTTCCGGCGTAGCCGTCGAACGGAGCCCTTATCGTGCGGTCGTCCAGGGCGATCCGAGCGCGCCGGAGTTCGACTCGTGCAAGTTCGGCCGCGGTTTTCGCAGCGTCCAGCGCGGTCGGCACCACGGCGCCGCTTTCCGCGGAGCGCCGGTAGCGATCGTACAGCCGCTCCGCGTCCTCGAGTTGCAGCTCCGCCTGTTCGACTGCAAGCGCTTCCTTGCGCCAGTCGAGTTCCACGAGTACGTCGCCCTCGCGTACGAACTGTCCGGGTTCGAAATTGACACGGGTGACCTCTCCCGACGTTGCCGGATACAGTTCTGCCGACACGATCGCACGCGACGTACCGACGGCCTCGGCACGGGTGCGCGCGGGCTCGAAACGCAGGGTCTCGACGATCACCGGCACGCCGCGCTCGGCCGCGGCGCGCGGCGTCTGCGATGACTCGGAGCACGCGGCGACGGCCAGCGCGCCCAGGCAGATCAGTGCTGTAGAAAACCGTTTCGACATTCGGGGAAGCCTCGGTGCGAAAAAAAGGCCGGCTGAAGCCGGCTGCATAACGTCGTAGAAGTATAAGGGCCCAACCTGCCTGCCCGTCGTAAATTACTGAAAATGAGACAATTTGTTACAGATTGCCGGGGTGCGGCACTGGTCGAGGCCATCCGGCGATTGCCGGAGGTCATCCTGCAGCGCGATATCTGGATGTGACCCGGGCGCCGGGCTCAGCTTGCCGTGAACAGGTCCGAGCGGGCCGTATTGGTGATCAACAATACCGAGGGATGCTTCAGGCGCCGTTCGGGTGAGATCGCATAGAAGCGTTCCTCGATCTCTTCCGTGCGGCCTATGACCCCCATCCGGTACATCCTGCAGATCTCCTCTTCGATCACCGTCGATGCGGCGAACAGGCCGACGCCAGCCTCGCCGAAGGCTTTCAACAGAGCACTGTCGTCGAATTCGCCGGCGACGCGCGGCGAGAGATCGTGGGATTCGAACCAGTCGTCCAGGCGGCGGCGCAGCGCGGAGTGCTGGGACGGCAGGAGCATGGGCGCACCCTGCAGGCTGCCCGGAAAATTGTTGCGATAGCGTCGTGCGTGCCTGCGTTGCGCGAAAAAGGACATCCCGCTCCTTCCCAGGCGATGGTTGTAGGCTTTGAGGCTGAGGCCGTCCGGAACCGGCTGGTCGGATAACACGATGTCGATCCTGTGTATCGCGAGCTCGGACAGCAGGCTCTCCAGCGACGCTTCCTGGCAACGCACTCGGACCGGGTTTTCCCCTGTCAATGCGGGCGCGATAATGCGCTCGGCGATCAGTTTGGGCATGGAACTGACGACCCCCACGTTCAGCGTCGTCGGTGCGCTGAGCTGGTTGCTGTGCACGACATTCGCCAGTTCGGCGCCAACGGAGAAGATCTCATCGGCGTACTGGAACACGACCTGGCCGATATCCGAGAGCACCAGCCGCCGGCCGATACGGTTGAAAAGCGGCTGACCGACGGCCTCGTCGAGCAGCTTGAGCTGGCCGCTGATCGTCTGCGGCGTCAGGTGCAGGACGGTGGAAGCGCTGGCAATGCTGCCTTCCCGGGCGACGGTCCAGAAATACTGCAGGTGACTGTAGTTCAGGTGGCGCATGCTTTCTTATCCTCCGTCCGGACGTGGAAACCTAAAGCATCGGGATTATCGAACTATTGTATCGGATAGATCGACTGTACCGATATTGATTTCGCGTTAGGCTAGGCCTTGATTCGGAGGAGACGAGCATGGATATCAGAGTCAGCGCCCAGGGCCTCCGGCTGGAGGCGGCCACAGAAGCTTTCGTTCATGAGCAGCTATATTCGGCGCTACAGCGGTTCGAAGAGCAGGTTGTAGCGGCTGACGCCTTCCTTAAAGACATTAACGGCCCGAAGGGCGGCATCGATAAACAGGTGTTGTTGCGCGTTCGCCTGCGCAACCGTCAGGTCATCGCCATCGAGATTACGCGAGCCGACTTGCGTGCCGCCGTGGTTGTCGTGACACGCAAAGCCAAACGTGCGGTGCGCCGCAGCGTGAAGAAAGCGCAGCAGCGCCACAAGTGGCGCCTTGGCGCGGGCCTCAGAGAGGCCGCCGAAACTTGACCGGACGCGCCGGCGCCCTGGCGCCACTTCCAGCAACGCAGTTGAGAAATTTCGTCGAGTCGCGTGGTTTCACGGCCGCGGTCACGATCGTGATCGCGATCAACGCCGTCACGCTCGGCCTCGAGACGTGGCCGCCCGCCATGCAGGCTGCAGGCCCCCTGTTACTCGCCCTCGACAGGCTGGCGCTGTGGTTTTTCACCGTGGAAATCGGCCTGAAGATCTGGCTGTACCGGGGGCGGTTCTTCCGCGACCCGTGGAGCGTTTTCGATTTCGTAATTGTCGCTATCGCGTGGGTGCCAACGGCAGGGCCCCTCTCCGTCCTGCGGGCGCTGCGCATCGTCCGGGCGCTGAGGCTGCTTTCCATCGTGCCGCAGATGCGGACCGTCATCGGCGCCCTGTTTCACGCGCTGCCCGGAATGGGATCTGTGATCGCGGTTCTCGGGCTCGTGTTCTACGTCGCGGCCGTCATGGCGACCAAGCTGTTTGGCGCCGATTTTCCCGACTGGTTCGGCAGTGTCGGCGCGTCGATGTACAGCCTGTTCCAGATCATGACCCTCGAGAGCTGGTCGATGGGCATCGTGCGGCCGGTCATGGAGGAGTATCCGTATGCGTGGATGTTCTTCGTACCGTTTATAATCGTGACGAGTTTTGCGGTACTCAACCTGTTTATCGCACTGATCGTCAATTCGATGCAGTCCATGCAGAGCGAAACAAACGAGAACGTCAGGGCCCAGGCACTGGCCGCGCACGACGAGCGTGAAGCGTTGTCCCGCCAGATAGAGGCGTTGACCGACGAAATCCGCGACGTTCGCAAAGCGTTGCGCCGGAACTGACATGGATCCTGTCATCTGGTTCTTCGTGCTCGGGCTCGTCGCGGGGCTGGCCAGGTCGGACCTGCGGCTGCCGCCGGCGATCTACGACCTGCTCAGCACCCTGTTGCTGATCACGATAGGCCTCAAAGGCGGTGTCGAACTGGCGCGTTCGCCGCTCGCCGGCGTTTTGCCGCAGGCCGCGGTCGTGCTCGCGATCGGGTTCGTGCTGCCGCTGTTCGTGTTTCCGCTGCTGCGGGCCATCGGACGCTTCGGCAGGGCCGATGCGGCATCGCTGGCCGCGCATTACGGCTCCGTGAGCGTTGCGACCTTCGCTGTCGGTGTCGCGTACCTCGGCGAGCGGAATGTGGCGTACGATTCGCAGCTGCCATTGTTCCTGGTGCTGCTCGAGGTCCCGGCAATCGTCGTCGGCATCCTGCTCGCGCGCGGCTTGCGCAGCCAGCAACGCTGGGGAAAGCTGCTTCACGAAATCTTTCTCGGCAAGAGTATCGTCCTCCTGGTCGGCGGCCTGGCGATAGGCTGGGTCGCGGGTCCGGACGGTATCAAGCCGCTGGAGCCGCTGTTTTTCGACCTGTTCAAGGGCGTCCTGGCGCTGTTCCTGCTCGAAATGGGCCTCATTGCAGCGAGCCAGGCCCAGGCCTTGCGCGAAAAAGGCCTCGTCCTGGCCGCGTTCGGAATACTGCTGCCGATACCGCTCGCCGCGGTCGGTGCCGTTGCGGGATGGCTGATGGGTCTCTCGGTCGGCGGCACCACGCTGCTTGCCGTCCTGACCGGCAGCGCGTCCTACATCGCGGCGCCCGCGGCGATGCGCATCGCGGTTCCGGAGGCCAACCCTTCGCTGTCACTCACCGCGTCACTCGGTGTAACGTTCCCGTTCAACATATTTGCGGGCATACCGATTTATTACTCGATGGCCACTGCGCTGCATCAGTGGGGAGGATGAGACCGTGCCTGACGACAGCCGGCGACTGATCACGATCGTCACCGAGGCAATACTCGAGCTCGAGCTTTGCGAGACGCTGGAGAAGCTCGGTGCGACCGGCTACACCGTAACGAATGCCCGGGGATCCGGGCACCGGGGGATTCGCGACGCGGGCTGGTCGTCGAGCAGTAATGTTCGAGTCGAAGTCGTCTGTAACGACGACGTCGCGCAACGCATCGCCACGCACCTGCGCGACAACTACTACAACGACTACGCGATGATACTGTTCGAGAGCGACGTCCGCGTTCTGCGGCCGGAGAAATTCTGACCTGCCTAGAAGGCTGCAAGCTTGCGCAGCGCTACCGACATCATCGCCGCGGCCAGCAGGACGAACAGGATACTGATTGCCCTGCGCATCGTGTGCGGTGAAATGCGCCCCTGGAGGCGCGGTCCGATCTGTCCACCGATCAACACGCCGGGAATATCGTAGAAGAGCAGGTTCCAGGGCACCGCCGCCCAGCCGCCGCTCTTGATCAACTGAACGACCAGCGTGGTAGACGCAAAAACCACGGTGGTAATCACGACCAGCACGGAGGTCGCCGCGGCGACGGCGATCGGCAGGCCCTTCCGCGTCAGCTGCGAGATCGTCACTTCACCGATGCCGACCGAGACCATGCCGGTCAGGAACGCGCCCGCAGCGGTCAGTAAATTGCCTCCCGTCCCGAACCGGGGCAATTCGTAAGCGTACGTGTGGCCCTTCGAGTCGACGATGGAGCGCCACCCGCTATCCTTCATCGCGACTGCTGCAGTAGTTGCCGGCGGCCGGTTGCGCCACATCACGACCGACAGGACCGCAACGAGGAGTGCGTAGCTGGCGAGGAGCACACTGTCATGCACGACACCGGCGGTGAGCGCGCCCGCGATCGCCACCGGAACCGATACCACGACGATCCGCGAGGCAAGGCGGTAGTCGATCAACTTGCGGCGGTAGTAGCCGATAAAGCCGGACAGAAAGCCGAAGGTCTGCGTGATCAGCGCCGTGCCAATGGCGGCGATCGTCGAGCCGAGCACGTACTCGGGCCCCAGCAGCGGAAAGACGAGGATGAAGATCGGCGTGAACAGCGCCGCTCCGCCGATGCCGCTCAGCATCGCGCAGGTCGCGACAAGGATCGAAACCGGGAACATGAACCAGTAAAGGGTGAAATCCATCGGGCATCAGGCGCTAGTGGTTTGCCGCAATAGTGTATGCCAGCACCCGGGCGCAGCATATGAAAAGGACGAGCAGGATTGCCGATGAACACGCCTTACACGGTCGAGCCATGGCACCGCAGGGATGCCGGGGCAGTCCTGGCTTCGCTCGGCACCTCGGCGGAGAGGGGGCTCGGGGCAAGCGAAGCGCGGGCAAAGTTCGAGGAGACCGGCGCCAACGAGATCGAGGGCCAGCGCGGGCACCGCGTGTTGCGATTGCTCGCGCACCAGTTTGCGGACGTGATGATCGTACTGCTCGTGGGAGCCGCGATCATCTCGGGATGGCTGGGCGACGTGATCGACACCGTGGCCATCCTGGTCATCGTCGCGCTCAACGCAACGGTGGGAGTGATCCAGGAGTACCGGGCGCAGCAGGCCATCGCGGCGCTGCGGCGCATGAGCGCTCCGACGGCGCGAGTGCTGAGGGACGGGAAGGTACGAGAGATTCCCGCCCGCGAGCTCGTTCCCGGCGACATCGTGCAGATCGAAGCCGGCGATGTGGTGCCTGCCGACATGCGCCTGTTCGAGGCCGCAGACCTCGGCGTGGACGAGTCGGCGCTGACCGGCGAGTCGGTGCCCGTCTCGAAGACCTGCGACGTCGTGGACAGCCACGCGTCGGCCCTGGGCGAGCGCCTCAATATGGCCTACAAGAGTACGCTCGTGACGCGGGGCCGTGCCAGCGGCGTGGTGATAGCGACGGGAAGAGCCACGGAAATCGGCCGTATCGCCGACCTGTTGCGCGGGGCGCGGTCAAACAGAACGCCGCTGCAACTGCGACTTGCCCGGTTCAGCCGGCGGATCGCGCTCGTCGTGCTGGCAATCTGCGGCATCGTGTTCGCCACGGGATTGCTGCAGGGGCAGCCGGCGCTGTTGATGTTCATGACCGCGCTGAGCCTGGCGGTCGCGGCGGTGCCGGAAGCGTTACCGGCCGTCATTACGCTTGCGCTCGGGCTCGGTGCCAGGCGGCTCGGAGACAAGAATGCGCTCGTGAGGCGGCTGCCCGCGGTCGAGTCGCTCGGTTCGGTCACGTACATATGCGCGGACAAGACCGGCACGCTCACCGAGAATCGAATGGCGCTGTCCATCCTGTACGCGGCCGGCAAAGAATACGGCGACCTGCCGGATGCACTGCCGGAACGCCTTGCACGCCGCATCGGCGAGGTGCTCGCGCTGTGCAACGACGTCGATGCCGAGGCGTCGCGCGGAGAGCCCACCGAACTCGCGCTGGTCGAGGGCGCGCGAGCGATGGGCTTCGACAAGCAGGCACTCGAGAAAAGCCTGCCGAGGATCGGCGAGCTTCCGTTCGAAGCCGAGCGGCGCTGCATGGTAACGCTGCATAAAGGGCCGGAGGGTTCCCGGGCGTTGCTCAAGGGGGCGCCCGAACGCGTCATCGACGTCTGCGTGGATCAGTTGACGCCCGAGGGCAGGACGCCGGTGTCGGACTCGCTGCTCGAGGCCGCTGACGACATGGCGAAGCGCGGCTTCCGGGTTCTTGCGCTCGCATTCAGGGACGATGTTTCGGGTATGGACGACATCGATGCGGCGGAGCTCGACAAACGCTGGACGTTCGCAGGCTTCGCGGGCCTCATCGATCCGCCGCGGCCGGGCGCGCTGGATGCGATCCGCGAATGCCGGTCGGCCGGTATCGTGCCGGTGATGATCACGGGTGACCACCCGGCGACGGCTAACGCAATCGCCCGCGAGCTGGCGATTGCCGATGACACCACGGAATCGTTGACGGGCGCCGACCTTGCGGAGCTTGCCGACGACGAACTGGCACGGCATGTCGAAAAAGTCCGCGTATACGCGCGAGTGAACCCGGAACAGAAGATCCGCATCGTCAGGGCGCTGCAGGACAAGGGGCACTTCGTCGCGATGACCGGCGATGGCGTCAATGACGCCCCGGCACTCAAGGCGGCCACGATAGGGGTAGCCATGGGACAGCGCGGCACGGACGTCGCGCGCGAGGCGGCCGAGCTCGTTCTTCTCGACGACAGTTTTGCGACCATCGTCACGGCGGTTCACGAAGGCCGGCGTATCTTCGACGATATACGCAAGTTCATCCGCTACACGATGACCAGTAATTCGGGCGAGATCTGGGTCCTGTTGCTGGCGCCCCTGCTGGGGCTGCCGCTGCCGCTCTTGCCCCTGCACATCCTCTGGATCAACCTCGTCACGGACGGGCTGCCGGGGCTCGCGCTGTCGGCAGAGCCAGCCGAGAAGGACGTCATGCAGCGTAACCCCCGGCCGCCGGAAGAGAGCATTTTCGCCCACGGCATGGCAGGCCACATTCTCTGGGTGGGCCTGCTTATCGGCGGCCTGACACTGGCCACGCAGGCATGGACCTGGAGCCGTGATCAGACGGAGTGGCAGACGATGGTGTTCACGGTGCTGGTCGTCGCGCAGCTTTTCCACTGCCTGGCGATACGCTCGGAGAGAGACTCGCTGTGGAGCATCGGCGTCTTCAGTAATCCGGCGCTCGTGGTCGCGATCGTCGTGACCGTGCTGGCGCAGGTCGCCGTCGTCTACCTGCCGTTCTTCAACACCGTTTTCCGGACCGTGCCATTGTCAGCCGCGCAATTCGCGGCCTGCTTCGCCATAGGCTCCATCGTTCTCGTCGCCGTCGAGATCGAGAAGTTCGCGCGGCGTCGACTCGCGAACTGACGGACGTCAGTTGTTTTTCGCTCCCTGGTCGATCCAGGAGCCGATGGTCTCGATGTGTTCTTTCGACAATGCAAAGCCCCTGCCTTCGGCCAGTGCCTCGTCGTGATGCGGCGGCATGTGGATTTTCGGATCCGTCTTCTCGGTGACGACCAGGTACAGCGTACTGGACATGCTGCTGCCGGGCACGACAACCTGGCCGAATTTCGTGCCCTGCATCAGGGCCTCGTAATCGTTCAGGGCAAGTCCACTCGCGGCCTCGCCTTCGCCCGAGCCTGAATGACATTTAATGCAGTAATTGTCGAGGATGGGCTTTACATCCGCCGAGTAGGTGACCTGCCGCTCGCAGGCTGTGAGAGCGGCACCGGCAAGGGCAATGGTGAATAACATGAACGATTTCGAGGTCATGGCACGGTCCTCATAGGTTCCTTTCATAACGCTAGGGCAACAGGGCGGCAGCGGCTATCGTGGCTTTCCACAAGCACCGGGAAAGCGGCGCCATGCAAGTTCAATCCTGTAATATCGTCTATTCGTTGCAGCACCTGAGCCGATCGACGTGCCGAAACTCGACCTCGTATTTGGTGCCAGTGGATACATTGGCAGCAACCTGACGCCGTTCCTTCTCGAGGAAGGCAGGCACCTGCGCGCCTCGTCGCGCACTATCGAAGTACTGGAGGGGCGCGGCTGGAAGGGCGTGGAGCTCTGCGAAGCGGACGCGTTGAAACCCGAAACGCTGGACGACGTACTTTCCGGCGTCGATACGGCTTATTACCTGGTCCATTCGATGGCGTCGGGCAAGAAGTTCCCTGAGCTCGATGCGGAAGCGGCGCGCAATTTCGCAGTGGCGGCAGGCCGCCAGGGGGTCCGGCGCATCGTGTATCTCGGCGGCCTGATTCCGAAGGAGGCGCGCTCCGCGCATCTCCGCTCGCGGGCGGAAACCGGGGACATACTGAGGGAGGGGTCCGTGCCGGTGACGGAATTGCGGGCCGGGATGATAGTCGGCCCCGGCTCAGCGGCGTGGGAAGTGATTCGCGACCTGGTCAACCACCTGCCGGTTATGGTGACGCCGCGCTGGGTATTCTCGCGGTCCACCCCAATCGCTCTCGACAACCTGCTGCGTTACCTCGCAGACGTACCGACGCACGAAGAGACTGCCGGCGAGACCTATGACGTGGCCGGTCCCGACGTTCTGACCTATGCCGAAATCATGCGCCAGTATGGCGCGCTCGTCGGCAAACGGCCTCGCATCATCCCGGTGCCGGTGCTGACGCCGCGCTTGTCGTCCTATTGGCTGAGACTCGTGACGTCGGTGCCGACCAGCGTCGCGCGAGCGCTGATCGACGGCCTTTCGCAGGACGTGATCGCCGAGGACGACCGGCTTGCAGCGCTCATCCCACAGGACTTGTTGAGTTTCGAGGCGGCTGCGCGCGAGGCGCTGGATGCGGACCGTATCCACGCGGTTCCGGCGCACTGGGTCGAAGGCTCTTACGCCTGTGAGGACTTCCGGCCCCAGTACAGCTTCTACGCGAAGCAGGCGGACGGCGTCGCCGAAACACGGGCGACCGCTGCGAGCATCTGGCAGGTTCTGTGCCGCATCGGCAATGACGGCGACTTCTTCTATGGCTATTACCTGTGGTGGTTGCGACGGGCGCTCGACTGGCTGGTCGGCGGCCCGAGCTTCCGTCGCCGGCGGCGGCATCCGCAGGAACTGCGCGTCGGGGACGTGGTTGATGCGTGGCGGGTCATCGCGCTCGAGCCGGAAGAGCGCCTGACGTTGCTGATGGAGATGAAGGGACCCGGATTCGGCGTCCTGGAATTCACGATCCGCGACAACGGGGATGCGCGGCGCGTTCACATGCGGGCGCACTGGCACCCCGCGGGCGTATGGGGGCTCCTGTACTGGTACGCGCTGCTGCCGGCGCACGTATTCCTGTTCAGCGGGACCACGCGCGCAATTGCGCGCCGCGCAGAGCGAATTTCGCACTGATCTCCCGCCTTGCCCGCCGGACTGACCGTCATAACGGTCAAAAACCGTACCTTTGAGGGGCGCGACGGCTGGCTGAACGACTAAACTGAAACTGGGTGGTAGTACATTCCGATACGGACTTCGTGGAAGCTTTCACGAAGACAGGGGTCAATGGTTATCAAGGAACGCTATAACCTTGCTTACGGGCTAGCGGGGCTTCTTATCCTGGCGTTCTTCGTCTGGACCTTCAACCTGTTGTTCAGCATCCAGAACAACTGGGCCGAATCGAACGACGTGACCGCCATGGACAAGGATGTGCACGCGCTTTTCGATCCATGGCGCAATCTTAATCGCCCCGGCAACGACGTCCTGGAAAACTACGAAGTCGCCGTTCATAAGAAGGAACTCCGGCGTTACCTGCAGGAATATCGCCAGGCGCGCAGCCGCCTCGATACACATGACCGGGCCCGCGTGGATCTCGGCAACTATTATCGGGACATGGACGCGGCGGCGCTGGAAGTCGAGACACTGGCGCGGCGGGTCCTGGAGCTGGCGGCAGAGCGTGAATCCTTGCGTCTTGCGGATGCCGATGCGGCCATGATCAGCGCGGCGGAAACCGAGGCGGCAACGACCATGGCGCGCATGGACCAGGCGTTCCAGTCGGGCCTCGAAACGATCGCCGGCATGGACCAGATACTGGATCAAAGACTTCGCGACCTGGACGGCGCGCGTCGGGCGGGTTTTGGCAGCCTTTACCTGATCATCATAGTGGCGCTCTTCAGCTCTGCACTCAGTCTCGTTCTTTTACGCCGAACGTCGGTGCAGGGCGAGGCATTGCGCGCGAGCTCGACGCACCTGAACGCGATCGTCAACAACGTCGTGGACGGGATCGTTACGGTTGACGAACGCGGCAATATCGAGTCACTGAACCGGACTGCGGAGAACATGTTCGGCTATTCGTCGGATTTTGTGATCGGGCGGAATTTCCGCAGCCTGGTGCAACCCGAGGACCGGTCCCTGTACGACCCGGCCGAGTTCAAATCCGAGTCCGGGCCGAGCGGCAGGGTTTCCGAATTCACCGGCATGCGCTGCGACGGCTCCGAATTGGCCATGGAGCTGGAAGGCACGCAAATCAGCGTGGAAGGCCGCCCGATCATCATCCACATCCTCCGGGATGTGAGTGAGCGCAAGCGGTCCGCCAAACGCCTGCAGCTGGCTGCGGCCGTCTTCGAGAATACCAGCGAAGGCATCGTGATCACCGACCGGCACTGCAATATCCTGTCGACCAACCCGGCATTCACCGCGATTACGGGTTTTGCCGCGGACGAGGTTATCGGGCAGAACCCGAGATTTCTCCAGTCCGGAATTCAGACGCGGGATTTCTATGACGAAATGTGGCGGTCCATTACCGAAACGGGGCATTGGCAGGGCGAGATTGTCAATCGCAGGAAGAACGGCGAAGCGTATCCGCAGTGGCTGAACATCAACGCGGTAAAGGACGGCAGCGGGCACGTCACTCACTACGTAGGAGTCACGTTCGACATCAGTGAGCTGAAAGCGTCGGAACGCATGAAGGACGAGTTCATTGCCACGGTCAGCCATGAACTGAGAACGCCGCTGACGTCGATCCACGGCTCGCTCGGCCTGCTCGACAGCGGGATGGCAGCAAAGTCTCCGGACAAATCGGCCGAGTTGATTCGTATCGCCAGGGCCAACAGCCAGAGGCTAGTGCGCCTGATCGACGATATTCTCAGCATCGCCAAGTTGGAATCGGAAAAAATAAAGTTCCAGCTGCGTCCCTTGAATCTCGCCGAGCTCGTGCCCAATGCCGTCGAAGCCAACCAGGAGTATGCGAAGCAGTACGGCGTGCACATCCGGATGGAGCCGGGCGGGGACGATGCGCGCGTGCTCGGCGACAAGGATCGCCTCATACAGGTTCTTACCAATCTGCTGTCAAACGCGGTCAAGCACTCCCCTGCGGATGGCGTGATCGGTGTGTCGTACGGCCGTAACGACGGCTACTGGCGCGTAAGTGTCACCGACAACGGGTCGGGGATTCCCAAGTCGTTCCGCGGCGAAGTCTTCAAGAAGTTCGCGCAGGCCGACGGGAGCGACCGCCGCAAGCAGGGTGGTACCGGGCTTGGACTGAGCATTTCGAAAGCCATCGTCGACAGGCTCGGAGGCCGTATCGGTTTCGATTCCGAGCCCGGGGTGCGCACCTGTTTCTACTTCGAACTCCCGATCATGCAACAACACTGGAGCGCGGAAGCGGGCGCCGAACGTTTCGTGACGAGTGCCGAACTCTCGGCGCCGGCGGAGTAAAGCAGTCATGGGCCGCGACACGCTGCACAGGATACTGTACGTCGAAGACGACGCCGACATCCGCAAGATCGTCAGCATGTCGCTCGAGATGGTGGGTGATTACACCGTGGCTTCGTGCGGATCGTGCGCCGAAGCGCTGCAAGCCGTCGACGACTTCGACCCGGAGCTCTTGCTGCTCGATGTCATGATGCCGGATGTGGACGGTCCTGCGACGCTGCGCGAGTTGCGCAAGCGAAAGAGCGCCGCGGATGCACCGGCGGTCTTCATCACCGCCAAGGTGCAGTCCGCCGACATGGCTCAGTACCGGCGGCTGGGTGTATTCGACGTCATCGTCAAGCCGTTCGACGCCATGGCGCTACCGGACAGAATCGGGCAGATCTGGCAACAATACCTGAGTGGTGAGTATGACCACGCCGGATGACATAGTCGCGGTCGAACTGGCGCGCCTGTCCGCTGATTTCGTGGCGAGACTGCCGGAGGAACTCCAGGCGGTGCAGGACGGGGTCAGTGCATGGCTGGATGCGCCGCGGGATCCGCAGCGCTTCGAGATCCTGAGTCACAGGGTGCACCAGCTCAAGGGTTCCGGGAGCACCTTCGGCTGTCCGGGCATCAGCCGCGCGGCGCGCACGCTCGAACAGCGTCTCGGCGCATACCGGCGAGGAGTCGACGCCGGTCAGCCGCCTGCCGCTGAGGATGTTGAATCAGCGGTGCAGCGGCTTCAGAATGAGGTCCTGCGCGCGCAGTCGCGGGCACCGGAGGCCAACGAATGAGAGTGCTGCTGATCGAAGACGATATTCCGATCCAGGAGCTGCTTCGCGCCTATTTCGAGGCGAAGGGGCACGCCGTCGGTACGGCGGCGGATGGTGTCGAAGGTCTCAAGGCGTTCAATGCGGATCTGCCCGAACTCGTGCTGCTCGACGTCGGCCTTCCCAGGCTCGACGGCTGGGCGGTGCTCGAAGCCATTCGCGTCAGTTCGGCGGTCCCGGTCGTGCTCCTCA
>Ga0316190_10000349_pt1 | contig 32027 bp, 33 predicted proteins | sample Eddworburrow2_MG_FD_204929 | JGI IMG/M metagenome (GOLD analysis project Ga0316190, IMG submission 204929) | Coastal sediment microbial communities from Maine, United States - Eddy worm burrow 2 | ecosystem: Environmental > Aquatic > Marine > Coastal > Sediment | place: USA: Maine | collected... | reverse complement strand
CGCCGCGGTTTGAAATCACCATTTCATCGAGGTACCAATGATCGCTTGGTCGCGGCTGCGAACGGCGGATATTCGAGGCGATCGACGGCCCGAACTTGAGGAAACACCGCCGGACCGTCTCGTAGGGTGCGTCAATGCCTCGCTCGGCCAGCAGTTCCTCGACATCCCGAAAGAACAGCGTGAACCTGGCATAGAGCCAGACGGCATGGCGGATTATTGCTGACGGGAAGCGGTGGCGCTTAAACGATATCGGTCTCATCGGTTGATGCTAATCGGCGACGAACCGCAGAGCTCTCCCAGTTACCGTGGCATTGCCGCCGGGCGTCTATATCCGGCCATAGTCTCTTTGGTCGGAGCCCAGATCGCAAACATCGCTCTCAATGGTGCGATGATTCTGGCTTGCAATTCGAATCCAGGCTGGATGGAATTTTTGGAAAGGACAAACCCAGGACCCGTATAGCCTTTGCAACTACAGATGCCTCGAGTGACAGCTGTCTGATACAGGCTCATCAGAATCATCCCAACAATGAGCAAGCTCGATATCATCAGGCCTCTGCTTGTTGCTCCAGGCATTATAAGTTCTGATCACTGAGACTTGGCATTGGTCGGGGCAGGAGCGTCGTGATGCGACACATTTTCCGTTGGGGTGTAAATACCGTCGTCGCGGCCGCTCTGGTGCTTGTGACGATCGTATTCATATACGCGTCTGAGGCGCGCCGGTTGCCGGACTTGCAGCCATGGCACACGCAGGTCCCAAAACCCGACTTGGCCGCGGCTGATATCGACGCTGGTATGGACCTAGCCCAATACCTCGAATACGAGAACGCACTATTTGACGAAACACGCCAGCTGTTGGAAGCCTCAATTCCAGCAGAGGAGCAGCTTCCAGGCAACCGTTACTGGAAAGGTAGCGCGAACTATCAGTGGAGTTTCTCGACCGACTGGAACCGCACGTTCGAGCGCGTGCCGGCGGAAATCAAAGGTGGCGCGTTGTTGCTGCATGGCTTGACGGATGCACCGTACAGCATGCGCACAATGGCTGATGTGTTGTTTGAGCAAGGCTATTATGTACTTGTCCTGCGGATGCCGGGTCACGGTACGGTACCCGCGTCCTTGACGCGTACGCAATGGCAGGACTGGCTCGCGGCCGCCCGCCTGGGTGCACGGACAGTTCGGGAGAGGATCGGCACAGATATCCCTTTTCTGATGGTTGGCTACTCCAATGGCGGCGCCCTCATCGTCAAGCATCAGCTCGATGCGTTGGAAGACCCGACACTGCCGCGGGCGAGCAAGATAATATTGTTGTCGCCGATGATCGGGATTTCGCCGGCTGCAGCACTGGCGCGGCTATTAGATTCTCTAGCATTCATACCGTATTTTGAGAAGTCGGCGTGGACTGATGTGCAGCCCGAATTCAACCCATTTAAGTACAACTCGTTCCCGCTCAATGGCGCTATCCAGACTCGCGCGCTGACGGAGGAAATCGCATCCAGCATAGAACGACTAAAAGGCAATGGACGCCTCGCGAACATTCCTCCGATTCTAGCCTTTCAGTCGGTGCTCGATACCACCGTCCGTACGGCAGCGGCGGTCGATACGCTGTTCGATAATCTGCCAGCTAATGGCAGTGAGCTAGTGTTGTTCGATTTGAATCGGTTGGCTGCGTTCTCGATGCTCATCACGCCCGCGGACCGGAATTTTCTTTCTACCCTTTTCCGCCGCGAAGCTCGCAGCTACCGGTTGGTGCTCATCACCAATGCCAACGCGAACACCACAGTGGCGGTACAGAAATCCGTGGCGCCGGGCTCGCTCGATATTGTCGAGACAGCCATCGATCTAAAATATCCGCCCGGCGTTTTCTCGCTGTCGCATATCGCGGTGCCGTTCCCGATCGACGACCCGCTGTACGGATTGGAGCCGGATGGTTCGGAGTTTTTCGGGATACGGCTCGGCACGTTGGCGCTGCACGGCGAACGTTATGCACTGCTGGTGCCGTTGGATCAGCTCGCGCGGATAGGCTGCAATCCGTTCTACCCATATCTCGAGTCCCGCGCGCTGAACTGGTTGGAGTTGGGACGTTGATGCCGGATGTCGGAAAGAATCGCGCCGGAATGAACGCCACGCTCGCCCCATCACTCCAACACATTGAGCATTTCATCAATCCGCGTGAATTTCTCACGCGGCTTTCCCTTATCCTTGCCCCGTTCGATTTCAGCGGCGTCGATCTTTAGCCACTCGGCGAAACTCACCCATCTTACACGACGCGCTTCGAGAAGCGGAAGAAGTGCGTCCGCGCCGGACTTCACCTCCTCCTCCGATGCGTCGCCGAGCAGATTTTCGACTGTCTCGATACTATCGGCGCGGTTGGTGCCGATGATGCCGGTGGGGCCGCGTTTTAGCCAACCCGTCACGTAGAGACCGCGCATCGGCTTTTCGCCATAGACGACCCGGCCCGCCACGTTCGGGACCACACCAAGCAGGCCGTCGAACGGAACGCCGTCCAACGGGACACCACGATAACCGATACTCCGCAACACAAGCCCGCAAGAGATCGTCTCAGTTTGGTCTGTAGCGGACGCCTTTTGCGAAAACGGCGGACCTTCGAGGCGGTTGCGCACGAAGGAAATCGCCTCAAGGCGATCCCTGCCCACAAGGGCGGCCGGGCTGAGGCAAAAGCGAAACCAGATTCTGCGTTGCCCGCGGGTTTCAACCTGTCTGGCGAACGCGCCGAACATCTCCAAATTCTTGACCGCATTGAAATTGGCCCGGCCTTCTAGCTCGAGACGGCTCTCTTCGTTTAGGACACATTCTTCCGGCTTCGCATGTGCCGTGACATCGGAAATGCCCGCGAGCTCGCGAAGCTCCTTTGCGGTGAACTTGGCGTGCGCAGGACCCCGTCGGCCAATAACGTGGATTTCCTTGACCTTGCTCTCGGCCAGAACCTCAAGGGCGTGTTCCGCTATGTCGCTGTCGCGGAGGCCATCGACCGGCTTGGCTAGAATTCGGCAGACGTCGGCCGCAACGTTGCCCTGCCCGATAATCACCGCAACCTCATGGCTCAAGTCGAAAGTTCTGTGGCGAAAGTCGGGGTGCCCGTTGTACCAGCCGACAAACTCGGTCGCGCTGTGACTTCCGGCCAAGCCGCTACCGGGGATCGCCAAAGTGCGATCCTCGTGCGCGCCGCAGGCCAGCAGCACGGCATGGTGTGTTCGCTGCAACTCGGCGATCGAAACATCTCGGCCGGCCGTGACATTGCCGAAGAAGCTGAAACTCTCATCTCGGGCAATGCCGTCATAGACAGCGATGGCCTGCTTGAGCTTGGGATGGTCCGGCGCGACGCCACTCCGCACCAACCCGTACGGGGTCGGCAACCGCTCTATCATATCGATCCGGACGTCCCGGTCGGACCGAAGTAGCGCCTCGGCCGCGTAGAAACCGCTCGGCCCGCTCCCCACGATGGCTATTTGCAGCGTTTGCCGCGATGCGTCCTTGCCAGACATGCCCGAATCCTTTTCGGGCTCCCTCAGAAGCCAAGTTCGGCTTGGCGTGCCTTTGCGGTTGGGAGCGGATCTTGCTTCGTGCTAATAATTGGCAACATGCTCGCACGCTCCTTATTCACCGCGACCCAGGGCTTCTTGTCGTCGGGCATATCAACGACGTCGTAGATGGCTTGAACCGGACACACGGGAATGCAGGCACCGCAATCGACACAAACGTCGGGGTTGATGTATAGCTGCTCGTCGTCGGCATGAAAGCACTGCACCGGGCAATGATCCACACATTCGGTAAAGCGACAACGCTGGCAGTTGTCCGTCACAATATGCGGCATTGCCCTGCTCCCTCGTGAAAACCAACTATGTCAATACCAGTATACTGGTTGAAGATGGAATCCCGCAACGCCACGTCAAGGTCCGACTGATCGACATGATGGAGATAGTAGCAAATGCAAGAGAAGCTGTTCACCCCTTTGCAACTTGGTGATCTGACACTGCCCAACAGAGTTATCATGGCGCCGCTGACCCGAAATCGCGCGCTGCCCGACGGAGATGTGCCGCACGAGCTCAATGCCAAATACTACGCGCAGCGCGCTTCGGCCGGTTTGATCATTGCTGAAGCGACGCAGATCTCGCCCGAAGGCAAGGGCTATATTCAAACGCCGGGCATCCACAGCGACGCGCAGGTGGCAGGCTGGCAGAAGGTGACAGACGCAGTCCACGCCAAGGGCGGGCGCATCTTCCTCCAGCTTTGGCACGTAGGACGCATCAGCCATGTCTCGTTGCAGCCAGACGGAAAACAGCCGGTCGCGCCGTCACCGATCGCCGCTAATGCCCAGACCTTCATCGAAACCGGATTCGCGGACGTCTCGGAGCCACGGGCGCTGGAGACGGACGAGATCGCGCGGTTGCTAGACGATTATCGCAAGGCCGCTGAGAATGCGAAAGCGGCCGGGTTTGACGGAGTTGAGCTTCACTCGGCCAACGGCTATTTACTCGACCAGTTCTTGCGCGACGGGACAAACAAGCGCACCGACGCCTATGGAGGCAGCGTCGAGAACCGCACGCGGCTGCTCGCGGAGGTGCTGGACACGATCACAAAGGTGTTCTCGCCGAAACGGGTGGGCGCGCGCTTCAGCCCGTTCTCGACCTTCAACGACATGTCCGACAGCGATCCCATGACCACGTTCGCCACGGCTATAGCGCGGGCGAACGACGCAGGGCTCGGCTACCTCCATCTAGTCGAGGGCGAGATGGGCCAGTCGCGCAATCTGCCCCCCGATGCTGACATGGCCAAGCTGCGCGCCGGTTTCGACGGCGCCTATATGGCGAACAATGGCTACAACCGCCAGCTGGCGATCAAAGCAGTAGAGTCCGGCGCGGCCGATCTCATCGCCTTCGGGCGTCCGTTCCTCGCCAATCCGGACCTGGTCAAGCGCCTTGAGAAGGGTGCACCGCTCAATGAGCCGGACCAAAACACGTTCTACGGTGGCGATGTACGAGGCTATACCGATTACCCGACGTTGGAGGAGGTTGCGGCCTGAGTGATAAGACTTTCCCCATTGCCTGGCTCGAGATTTAGGCGCGGGCGAATATTTGAAGGATTCGGGCGGTCGGCGTAGAATGGCATTATGGACGTCATTACTCCCTTTACACCAGTTGCTTCCACCATCGGCGGCGCCTTAATCGGGCTGTCCGCTGTGTTGCTGATGCTGTTCAACGGGCGTATTGCCGGCATCAGCGGGATATTGGCGCGGATATTTCCTCCTTACACCGGTTCGGATGCAGCAAGTGCGGTGGCCTTCGTGGTGGGACTGATGGCGGCACCGCTTTGTTATTCGGCGGTGATCGGTGGGCCCGTGCCCCAAACCGTGGCAGCCAATGCGGTCTTGATGGGTATTGCAGGCTTGCTGGTTGGATTCGGCACTGTCTATGGCAGTGGTTGCACGAGCGGGCATGGAGTGTGTGGACTCGCGCGCCTCTCGCGCCGCTCAGTTGTTGCCACGGTGGTGTTCATGGCGATGGGCTTTGCCACTGTATTCGTCATGCGCCATGTGATCGGGGGGTGAGGGCAATGCTTCGTGTCGCGCTTAGCTTGATTGCCGGGCTCATCTTTGGGCTTGGCCTTGTGATCGGCGGCATGGCCGATCCGGCCAAGGTGCAGAACTTTCTCGATGTGGCCGGGACTTTCGACCCCAGCCTCGCTTTCGTCATGGGAGGCGCTGTGGTGGTGACATTTGTCGGCTATCGGCTGGCCTTTCGAGAGCATTCGCCTCTGTTTGCAGAGCAGTTCCATCTGCCAACAGCTAAAGAAGTTGACGCACGAATCATCATTGGCCCAACACTCTTTGGGATCGGCTGGGGACTATCGGGTTTTTGTCCCGGCCCCGCCATCACTTCACTGTCACTGATGGCCAACGGCACGCTCATCTTTGTGCCGGCCATGCTCGCTGGCGTCGGTCTCGCGCGTTTCGTCACGCAAAAGCGTTTGCCCAAGCGCCTTGAGACCACCGGAGGCACGGCATGATCTTCCGTCAGCTGTTCGATTCCGTCTCCAGCACCTACAGCTACATCGTTGCCAGTAGGAAAGGCGGTGAGGCGCTGATCATCGATCCGGTACTAGATAAAGTCGACCGCTATATCCAGCTCTTCAAGGAACTCGAGGTAAAGCTCGTTAAGGCGATCGACACGCATCTGCATGCGGACCACATCACAGGGCTTGGGGCTCTACGTGACCGGACTTTATGCGTGACCGTGATGGGAGAGCAAACCAAGGCCGACGTCGTGTCCATGCGCATCAGCGACGGAGACACGGTCGACATCGAAGGGCTGCAGCTCGGCGCCATTTATACACCGGGCCATACGGACGATTCTTACTGCTTTACCATGAATGATCGCGTTTTCACGGGCGATACGCTTCTCATCCGCGGCACGGGCCGCACGGACTTCCAGAATGGTGATGCAAGCGCGCAATATGATTCCATCTTCAACAGGCTGCTCAAGCTCCCCGACGATACGCTGGTGTATCCTGCGCACGACTATAAGGGCGAGACTGTGAGTACGATTGCCGAGGAGCGCGCCTTCAACCCCCGGCTCCAAGTGAAGACGGTCGATGAGTACGTCGCTCTGATGAGCAAGCTCAATCTGCCTGACCCCAAGATGATGGATACCGCTGTCCCTGCGAATGTGCGGGTGGGGCTTTCGCAAGACGAGATCGCAAAGCGTGGTTGGGCTGTGCATGCGTCCGAGCTAGGTTCTCAGCCTAACAAGGCTGATGTGGCCATTGTTGATCTCCGCGAGGACCGTGAGCGAGCCAAGTATGGGGAGATCCCTGGCTCGCTGCATGTGGGCTATACTGGCCTTGCCGATGCGCTGAAGCCCGGTGGTGTGCTGCGCGAGCTCGGGGCCACGAAGCCTCTCATCTTTTATTGTGCCTTCGGCGAGCGGTCAGCAATGGCGGTCCAGCTCGCACAGGAGGCTGGGCTCAGAGGTGCGCGGCACCTCCAAGGCGGCTATTCTGCCTGGCGCAAGGCGGACGATCACGCCCCTCGGGCGTGATGTTGAAATAACGGAAGGGATTGCGCATCACGGGAGGCTAAGAAACCACACCAGGAGGCTCAAGCCAGTTTACTCTGACAATGCCAACAATCAGATTGCGTTGACTGTACGAGCAATGTGGCTGGGCAAGCTTCGCTGAGCTTACTATTCTCCCCGTATGGCAATACTCGTGGCCCTGCATGTCGTTGCCGCCGTTATTTGGGTGGGCGGGATGTTTTTTGCCTATTATGTTCTGCGGCCCGCGGCCGGGCCTCTCCCGGCTGCAGAGCGGCTTGTCCTTTGGCACCGCGTCTTCCGCCGCTTCTTTCCGTGGGTGTGGGCGAGCATTGTCCTCCTACTGGCCAGCGGTTACGGCATGATTTTCAGCTATTTCGGCGGGTTCTCAGCTGTCGGATCGCATATCCACATCATGCAGGGCGTCGGCATTCTGATGATGCTGCTTTTTCTGTATCTCTTCCTTGCGCCTTGGCGGCGCTTCTGCCGTGTCATCGAGACGGAGGCCTTCCCAGATGCTGCCAAGGAGCTCGATCAGATCCGTCGTATCGTCGCGATCAATCTTGTGCTTGGTATTCTAACGGTGGCCGTTGGAGCGAATGGTCGTTTCTGGTAGCAGCAGCACCGTCCCAAGCTCGGGGCTGCGTCTGATGAAACCGCAGCAGCTTCCGCTGCTCGGCTCAACCCATGGGGGTCTGGAGTGCTAATCGCATCAATTTCTTGGCGGTGCGTTGAGGCGGATTCTTGCCGTTGACAATGCTATGACCGACGATGGATGAGATGCATTACGCTAGCACCAGTACTGAGTTAGGAACATGCTGAAGAACTTTAAGATCCGTACTCAGATCGGCCTCGGATTCGTTCTGGTTCTGTTGGTCTCGGCGTTGATGGTCGTTTTCGCGTTGGAAGGGCTGCGTACCGGGAGCGAGAGCTTCAAGACGTACCGGGAGCTGGCGCGGGCGAGCGTTCTCTCAGGACGCGTCCAGGCAAACATGCTGAGTGCTTCGAACGCGGCGAAGAGCTTCCTAAGCACCCGCGAAGATGACCAACTGGGAGTTTTTCAGGAGCGCTTCGATCGCGCTCGGGACTTCGCCTTGGAGCAGCAGACCAACATCGCGGACCCGACACGGCGCGAGCTGAGTCGGGAACTGGTGGAGGATCTCAACAGTTATCGTGCTGCCTCGGAAGAAGTTTTCGGCCTGATGCGGGGCAGGGACGACGTGCTGCGCCAGACGCTTAATCCGCAAGGCAAGCGCATGCGCGAGAATCTGACTCAGATCATGGTTTCTGCGTTCCAGGACAATGACTCGGAGGCAGCTTACGTTGCGGGCCGTGCCCTGGAGCGGGTGCTCCTGGGGCGCCTCTACATGCTGAAGTTTTTGGAGGACAACCGCGACGCCGATGTCAACCGGGTCGAGGCAGAGCTCGGTCCCGGCTTCGAGCAAGCCTTTGCCGAGATGAACCGCGCGATCGAAAACCCGACGCGCAGGGAGCGTCTGAAAGACTTCGACGCGGCTCGCTCGATCTACCTGGGCGCATTCGAAGAGATCGTGAACACTATCAAGACCCGCAACACGATCATCAAGCAACGCATGCAGCCCCTTGAGCGGTCGGTCGCTGAGATCTCCGAGCAGATCAAGCTCTCGCTCAAGGCTGACCAGGATGAGCTGGGGCCCCGCGTACAGGAGAGCAACGATAGGACGTTCTGGGCCGTTCTAATCGGCTCGCTGATCGCCATCATGCTGGCCATCGCGATTGCCCTGTCGATCATACGCAGCATCACCCGACCCATCGACGAGTTCGTTGAGACCGTCGGCAAAATTCAGGAGAGGGGGGACCTGAGTAAGCGCTTGGCGATCCCGGGCACTGAAGAGCTTGGCGTCATGGCGCGGACCTTGAACGATTTCCTGGCGAGCCTCGAATCACGGGCTGAGGTAGCGGCGAACGTGGGCCGGGGAATCCTGGACACGCCGATCGAGCTCCGCTCAAAGCAGGATACGTTTGGTATCGCATTGCAGCGCATGACCGGTAAGCTACGCGACAACGCGGACGATGCCACGCTACGTAACTGGTTCAGCAAAGGTCAAGGAAGCGTTCACGATGCGAGCCGCGGCGCGCTCGAAGAAGCGGAGCTCGGACAGCGGTTGACCCATGCGTTGTCCGTGCATCTGGAAGCGCAGCTCGGCACGCTTTACGTATGCCGAAAAGACTCGAACCGACTACAGTGCATAGGCGAATACGCCGCAGGGGGGGAGAGCGTGCAGCCCCCAGATTTTGTGGTCGGCGAGGGACTCGTCGGCCAGGTGGCGCGGGATCGCAAGCCTCTGTTGGTCGATACGGTTCCGGAGGGTTACTTCACGATTCGATCCTCCATGGGGCAGACCGCCCCGCGTGGCCTTGTCGTATTCCCACTGCTCCAGGAGAACCGGCTCTTTGGCGTTGTCGAGTTAGCATCCGTGACCCCGTTTGGAGATCGCCAGGTGGACTTTCTCTCGTCTGTCGCTGAGAGCATCTGCGTTTCGTTGCGCGCTGCTGAGCGCACCGAGGAACTCGGCAAGGCGCAGCGAGCCGCGGAAGCCGCCAACGAATCGAAGAGTATGTTTCTTGCCAACATGAGCCACGAGATTCGCACCCCGATGAACGGGATCATCGGAATGACCGAGCTTGCGCTGGATACGGATCTCGATCCCGAGCAGCGCGAATACATGAATACGGTCAAGTCCTCGGCGGACGCGTTGCTCTCGATCATCAATGACATCCTCGACTTCTCAAAGATTGAGGCGGGTAAGCTCGAGCTGGATCCGGTGGACTTCCTTCTCCGAGATGCGATTGCGGACACGCTGAATCCGCTGGCCGTGAGGGCGCACACGAAGGGGCTCGAATTGACCTATTTCGTCGAATCCGATGTGCCGGACGCGGTGATCGGCGACGTCATGCGCCTGCGACAGATCCTGGTCAATCTCGTTGGAAACGCGATCAAGTTCACCGAGGTCGGAGAGGTGAGTGTGGAGGTCAAACTGGACGAGAAAGACGCCGATGGGCTCGTGCTTGTGTTCTCGGTGTGCGACACTGGCGTCGGCCTCAGCCCATCGCAGATCGAGAAGATCTTCCGTCCCTTCGAGCAAGCCGATACCTCGACCACCCGATTTCACGGCGGCACTGGGCTCGGGCTCAATATCTCTGTGCAGCTAGTGGAGCTCATGGGAGGGACGCTCGAAGTGGAGAGCACCCCCGGCGAGGGCAGCGTGTTCTTCTTCTCCACGAGATTCGGCAGGGGCGAGGATCGCACACAGGACGAGATCCTTCAGAGCCTCGAAGGACTCGTCGATGCTCGCGTGCTGGCAGTAGATGACAACGAGACCAACCGGCGGCTTCTTGAGATCATGCTCTCGAACTGGCGCCTAGCGCCTACGGTCGTCTCTTCCGGTCGCGAGTGCTTGGCCGCTCTCGATCGCTCCGCGAGCGCAGGTCGGCCTTTCTCTCTGCTTATCACGGACATGCTCATGCCGGAGATGGATGGTCTAAGTCTGCTGGAGCATGTGCGTGGCAACCCGACCCACGAGAATCTCCCGGTCTTGATCCTGAGCTCGTCGGGCGTGTCCCAGAAGCAGCGGCCCACCGAACACCTGCGTATCTCGGCTACGCTTCTCAAGCCGATCAAGCAGTCGATGCTCCTCGACGCCATCGTTAGCGCGCTTGCGCCGCAAGGGTTGCTGTCCCCAAGCGAGCACGACGTCGCAGAAGCAGCAGAAAGAGCAGAAGCGGTAGTAGCAGAGCCGACGCCACGAACCGATTCCGGTCGCCGTGTCCTCTTAGTCGAGGACAATGAAGTTAATCGCAAGTTTGCTGTGCGGGTGCTTGAGAAGGCAAGCTGGAACGTGGAGATCGCGACGAATGGCCAAGAGGCAGTCGACGCGTACGAGCGGAAATCGTTCGATGTAATCCTGATGGACATTCAGATGCCCATCATGGATGGCCTCACGGCGACGCGTCACATCCGGTCACTCGAGGAGAGCCGCGATCGCAGGACGCCTATCGTCGCGATGACGGCGAACGCCATGACCGGAGACCGGGAGCGCTGCCTCGACGCAGGCATGGACGGCTACGTATCCAAGCCAGTGCGGCGTGGCATCTTGATGGAGGAGATGAATCGCGTAAGAGGAATCTATGGGTCCGTGGCGGGTGAGGAGCAGATCACGTGAGCAATCTCGTCGACCAGGAGGCGCTGTTGGATCGGGTAGACGGCGACCTGGAATTTTTGGAGGAAACAGTTGAGCTGCTGGAGTCGGACGGGCGAAGTCTCGTCGAGCAGCTCAAGGCTGCCTCTGCTGCCGGTGACCAGGAAGGTCTAGTTAGCAAGGCCCACATGCTCAAGGGCATGGTTTCGAACTTCTGCGCCGATAGCGTCCAGCGGGCGGCCGAGGAGATCGAGCACGCGGCGCGTAGGGGAGAGCTCGACGGGATGCCGCCCAAGGTAGAGGGCTTTATCGAACTCTTCGACTGTTTGTGCCGAGAGACCCGCGCGATGTTGTCCGGTGAAGGTGCATGAGGATCCTAATTGCCGAGGACGAGCCGATCTCGCGCCGCTCGCTGGAACGGCAGCTCGGGCGCTTGGGACACGATGTGATTGCGGCCAGCGATGGCACCAAGGCTTGGCAGGCCTTGCAGATGAGCAACTTCGACATCGTTGTCAGTGATTGGGACATGCCGGGGGTCACGGGCGTCGAGCTGATACGGCGAATCCGCGCCGCCCGGGACCAGCCCTTCGTCTACATCATCATGCTTACGAGCCGGACGCAGACCGAAGATCTCGTCAAGGGAATCGCCGCCGGCGCCGACGACTTCCTGACCAAGCCCTTCGAGAAGGCCGAACTCGAGGTTCGCCTGCTGGCCGGGGAGCGCCTCGTGCGTCTGGAGCGCGATCTGACCCAGCGCTCGGAGGAGCTACAGGCCGCCCAGAGCGATCTCCGGGCTCTTGCTGACAAGCTATCGAAGTACCTGTCGCCCGTGATCTACCGATCCATCTTCGAAGGCAAGCAGGACGCGCGCATCGCCACGCAGCGCAAGAAACTTACCGTCTTCTTCTCCGATATCGTCGACTTCACCGCGACTTCCGAGAGTCTCGATCCAGAGGACCTCGCCTCGTTCTTGAACGAGTATCTCCTCGCAATGACGGAGATTGTCATCGAGTACGGTGGGACGCTCGACAAGTACATTGGTGACGCGATCCTCGTGTTCTTCGGCGACCCTGAGACGCTGGGCGAGGAGCAGGATGCTTATCGCTGTGTGGCAATGGCGATGGCGATGCAGCAGCGCATGCGTGTTCTGCGCCAGCGCTGGGAGGCCGCGGGAAGACGGCGCCCCTTCCACGTGCGCATGGGCATCACGAGCGGGTACTGCAACGTCGGGAACTTCGGGAGCGACGTGCAGATGTCGTACACTATCATTGGTCGACAGGTGAATTTAGCGAGCCGGCTCGAGACCGAATCCCCGCCCGACGAGATCCTGATCTCAAATTCGACCTGGGCGTTGGTTCAGTCGCAGGTGCGCTGCGCTCGCAGGGACCCGGTCGTGGTCAAGGGTTTCGCGGAGGCCATAGAGGCATACCAAGTGCTCGGAATGATCGAGGAGCAGTCCGGCGGCGCGCTCGTCGAGTTCTCGAGTCCCGCGCTCTCGCTTCGGCTCGATACAACCAATCTGCAGGGCCAGGAGCGGGAGACGGTCGTTCGCGAACTTCAGCAGGCGCTCTCGCGCCTTGCACCTTCGAACTGAGATCGATGCATGCTCGCACCGCAGTCCAAGCATAGCGTCCGGTCCTGGCCAGTACCGCGCGGATCATCCGTCCGCCCGGATCCTTGCGTAGCCGTCATAGCGCCGCGACAAGGCCACGAGCAGCGGTGTGAAGAGTGCCCAGCCAACGAGCAGCGCCAGCAGCGCGCTACGGGTTTCGACAAATTCCACCGCGCCTAACCCTTGCCCCGCCAAGTAGGCTAGGGGCCCGCCGATGGCGCCGAACAGGAAGGCGTGCAACCAGCAGCCTTTGAGCCAGCGCAGCGAGACGTTCAATGTGGTGGCAAACAGCGCCCACATAATCACAATCCAGCACGGTGCGGCGAATGGCAACACCATGCCGGATGGGTAAGCCAGCCAGCCCTGCCATACCAGTAGACTGTCCCACACGGCACCAATGGCGACCGCCGCGCCAATTAGTTTGAGTTCCGCACCGGGGTCGGGTGCACGCAACAAGTGCCAGGCAATAATCGCGGTGGCAAGCATGGCACCCAGCCAGGGGAGGCCCGCAGCGCCGCTGAGCACACAGCCAAACCAGCCGAGCTGAAACAATAGGAAATTGATGAGACTCGCCCAAAAGCCCTCTTGGATGTCTCGACCTGTGTGTTCCAAAAAACCCATCCCCATTGATTGGCTGAATTCATTGCTGCTTTGCGGAGGACAATACCCTGTTAGCGTCAGAAAGTTTCCTGTTCCGTTGCGTAGGGAATTTCGGCGTAACAAGCTGATGTATAGTTGGAAAACCGAGCCCTCTTACCGCATTCGTGGCCAGATCTGCAAAACTTCCCCGTATTTCCCGTAGATCAGGGAATTGACTAATAGAGGGGAGTTTGCCCCGGACTGCCAGCGCAGCCACGCGAACTAATTGCATTGTCAGACAAACCTGAACGAGCGTGCGAAGGGTGCTGATCTGAGGCGTTCAGGCCGCCAGCTGACGCCACTCGGTGAGGGCGGCAGAACGATTCTGTTTGAAGATGTGGCGGCTGTTGAGGTGGCGGTCGTGGTTGAAGTGATTGTGGATCGAGGCATAGGCAGCGGCAAACTTCTGAAGGGTTTTCATGTCCCTGAACTTTGCCATTGCTCGTTCTCGCCGTCGGAACGGCTGGTGTGAATTCTCAGCCCGATTGTTGAGCCACCAACCGCACTCCCGATCGGCAGCATTGCCGATGACTTTCATCGCCGATCGGTACGCCCGAAGCCGGTCGCTTACAATTGATCGCGGACAGATAATGCGTCTCTCCATTGATCCTGACGAACACCTCGTCCAAGTGCCAACGCCAGCGCGAATATGATCGATGATGAAGGTGCCTCTTCCGGATCTGCGCGGCAAACATCGGACCGAAACGGCTCCACCAGAACCGCATCGTCTCGTGGCAGATGTCGATGCCCCGCTCCGAGAGCAGATCCGCGACCTGTCGCAGCGACAGCGGATAGCGGATGTACATCATCACCGTGAGGCGGATCACCTCGGACGAGCTGTTGAAATAGCGGAAGGGATTGCGCATCACCAGAGGCTAGGGATGTCCCCGGCCCGGCTCAAGCCGATTTGCTCTGACAATGCCGACAAAACCCCTCGGGCTGCTTCAGCTTCAACGGTTTTCCTGATGAAGGAAGTCCCTCAACTTTGGAAACTCGGTCTGCACATGCTCGTCCTTGGCAGCAGCAAAGCTCGGCGGAAAAAAGAGGCGGAACGCCAGGTCGAGAAATCCGGCAAATCCTGAAAAGCCAGCTTCAATCGATTGCTCGACTTGGACCCCAGTGTCGTCATCCTGCAGGCGGAGAACCAGTCTCACCGGAAGTCTGAACAATGGCCATCTGAGTTGCCAGACAAGTTCCTTACCCGGCATGAGGCTGACAAGCTCGCACTTTGCCTTGACGCGGCGGCTGCCCACCATTTCATCTAGAAGGATGCAAGACCCGATAGTTCCGGGCTTCCCCCGGATGGTGCGGAGATGGAAATGAGTGCCCGGCCACCAGCGCTGAAAGGCGTCACCGTCGCACATCGAAAGAAAGTCAGTTATCTCACGACCGGACAAGCCTGCCACGTGCACCCGGGTCGGCAATGAAAACATTATGTGCTTCGACCCACCGTAGGGATGCAACGGAAATCAGAGATACAACGTCCTGCCCGATTCTCGCTACATTGGCCGAACCATATATCAACATTGCCGCTGAATCGACATGGCTAAACGAGGGCCTCGGATCATGCCAAACAAAACTGCTTTCGTCACGGGCGGTACAGGCTTCATCGGCCTGAATCTGGTGGAGCACCTGACGCAGTCCGGTTGGGACGTGGTTGCGCTGCATCGACCAAGCTCCCGGCTGACGCATCTGCGCAACTATCCCGTCCGTCTTGTGGAAGGGTCGATCGAGGACAAAGCCTCGCTCGAACGAGCCATGCCGGGGAATGTCGATGTGGTGTTCCATGTCGCTGGTGATGTCAGCCAGTGGTCCAGCCACAAGGAGCGGCAATGGCGAACCAATGTCGAGGGAACGCGCAACCTGGTGGCGACGGCACTGGCCAAGCGAACCAGAAAATTCGTTCATACGTCTTCGACTGCGGCTTATGGGTTTCAAACTGAACTCTTCGACGAGACGGCGCCCAAACTTGGCAGAAACAGTTTCAATTACCAGCACTCGAAGGCCATGGCGGAGGAGGAAGTTGCAAGAGGCGTTGCTCAAGGGCTGGATGCCGTCATTCTCAATCCCGCCAATGTTATCGGCCGCTATGATTGGGGCACGTGGTCTCAGTTCATACGTCTTGCGGCCGACAAGCGATTGTTCCGGGTTCCGCCGGGTAGCGCTTGCTATTGCGACGTCGGGGCAGTGGTCCGGGCACATGTTGCGGCAGTCGAGAGAGGCCAAACCGGGCACAATTATCTTCTCGGCGGAGACGTGGCTTCCTATGCTGATATTGTGCGAATCGTGGGCGAACTCATCGGCCAACCGAGCAATGCAAGTGTCGGTCGTCCTATTGTGTTGCGCATCGCCGGCCGTGTTTCGGAGTGGACGTCAATGATTACCGGGAGAGAGCCGATGATCTCGCCAGAATCGGCTGCAATGCTGAGTGCGCATGTCATCTGCCGGAGCGACAAGGCAATCAGTGAGCTCAAGTACCGGCCAGCATCGGTTGATGCCATGCTGAAGGAGTGCATCGATTGGATGATCGCAGAGGGTCTCATGCGTCCGGCGGCTGCTCCGCGCTAGGTTCCCTCTTGCTAAGTGCCTGCGCCCCCGCGCCGGGAAATCGAAAAGCGACTGAACATTCGCCTCATAACGGCATCATAGATGCGAGGTGGCATGAGACGGCTTAGGCGTACGCTTAATCCGAGTGGCCACGGAAAATAGACATGGGCTCTTTGCCGTTCGATAGCCTTCATGATCGTGGCCGCGGCAACCTCTCCCGTGAACGCTCTTCCGCTCGACATATCAGCCCCCATTAGCTCATTGATCTCATCGAGCAAGGGTGTTTGCACATAGCCAGGGAATACTGTTGTCACCGTGATCCCCAACGGTCTGAGTTCTGATCGAAGACTTTCCAGATAAGCCGCTATCGCGGCCTTGCAAGCGGAATAGGCCGGTTCGAAGGGTATGCCGCGCACGCCTGCCATGCTTGAGATGCCGACGATCTGGCCACTCTGGCGCTCTAACATTGAGGGGAGGACCGCTTCAATGCAGTACACCATGCCAAGGAAATTGGTTCCGATGATCTCCTCCAGTTCGAAAATCTTCAGATCATGAACCGTGGAGGCGCGGCAGATTCCGGCACACGGGATCAGAATGTCGGCTGGCCCAAGTGCATTGACTATCTGGCGAACAGCATTTTGGACCTCCTCACGCTGGCGGACATCGACGGCGGATGCTGTACACACAATTCCGGTCTGGCAAAGCTCATCCGCGAACGCATCCAACTTGCTTTTCTCGCGGTCAATCAAGCCAACTCGGGCGCCGCGACGAGCAAATAAGCGGCATAGTTCTTGTCCAATACCGCTGGCCGCGCCCGTTACGATGACGACCTGACTGTCGGATTGCATATTGAATTTCCCTCGACGCCGTACACCGGCAAGATTGTAGTCCGTGTCTAGCATGTGTGTACCGAAACCTCATCCGCTCTGCTCGCCTCCCTGTTATGAACGAGGCTCTCCCTGCTCGTTAGGTTAGGGAGAGAGCTATCCAACGCGTTGAGAGTCTGAGTTTTTCTGCAGGAATAAGTCAGCGCTTTCCCTGCTATTTGGCGGAAACTCCCTGCATTTCCCAAGTTTGCAGAGAGAGACGGATTGGCCTCGGACTGCCAGCACAGCCACAGCAAGTTGCTGTATTTATTCACAATTACCATTGCGCTCCTAAGGGGCCGTAAAGTTTGACTTTCGCTCAGCCTCGCTTGACAGTTTTGTCCTCGGCGCCGAAAGCAAACCGTTAAGGGAAACGCGCATGACGGAAATTGAAGCAGCCGCCAAGCAATCGCACCGCTACGAAGGCGTGAGCGTTGATGAGAAGCGCGTAATATTTGCTTCTTCGCTTGGCACCGTCTTCGAGTGGTACGACTTCTACCTCTATGCCGCGCTCGCACCCTTCTTCGCGTCGCTGTTCTTCCCGCCAGGAAACGAAACCGCGGCACTGCTTTCAGCTTTCGCGACCTATGCCGCAGGATTCCTAGTTCGACCCTTTGGTGCGATTATCTTTGGCCGCATAGGCGACCTCGCTGGTCGTAAGTATACCTTCCTCATTACCATCATCATTATGGGCACGGCGACGTTCGCAGTTGGGCTCTTGCCGACGTTCTCTTCGATCGGTTGGCTGGCGCCAGTCTTGCTCGTAACTTTGCGCCTCCTACAGGGGCTTGCTCTAGGCGGTGAATACGGTGGTGCGGCAACGTATGTCGCCGAACACGCCAAGCCAAATCAGCGGGGTTTTGCAACGAGCTGGATTCAAACCACGGCCACCCTTGGGCTCTTAATGGCGCTCATGATCATCGGTGCGTGTCGCTTCTTTTTGGTTGAGCCTGCCGACTTCGCAGAGTGGGGCTGGCGCCTGCCCTTTCTAGTCTCGTTGATACTGCTCGTCTTTTCTGTCTACATCCGTCTGAAACTCAGCGAGAGCCCACTCTTCACCAAAATGCAGGAAGAGGGCAGAGGCTCTAAGGCACCAATTGCTGAGAGTTTTTTCCGATATCCGAACAATAAATTCGTTCTCTTGGCACTGCTTGGCGCAACGGCTGGTATGGGCGTCGTCTTCTACACCAGTCAGTTTTATGCGCTGTTTTTTCTGACAATCACTTTAAAGGTTGAGCTTCTAACCGCCTATCTTCTAGTGGGGACATCACTGCTTATTGGAACGCCGATGTTCGTTTTCTTCGGGTGGTTAAGCGACAAAATCGGCCGGCTGAAGATCATTCTTGCGGGATGTCTTCTGGCCGCATTGACATACTTCCCACTGTTTGGCGCCCTGACGCACGCCGTCAATCCTGATCTGGAGACGTTCCAGGCCGAGAATCCAATCGTGCTCACCGCCGACGTGGAGCAATGCAGGCTGCATCTCTTCGTTGGGCCTTGGACACAGTTTTCGGACTGCGACCGTGCCAAGGACTTTCTTGCCGATTCAGGGCTATCGTTTGAAGCCATTGATGCGCCAGCTGGGAAAGAAACTATCAGCATTCGAATCGGCTCGACTACGATCGATGGCTGGAACGAAGATGCTTGGCATCAAGCCTTGATCGCGGCGGGGTATCCCGTCGAAGCTGATCCGGCCAAGATCAACTGGCCGATCGCGCTATTGATTTTGACGGTACTTCTTCTCTACGTCACGATGGCCTACGGGCCAATCGCTGCTTTTCTTGTAGAGCTGTTTCCGACCAACATTCGCTATACCTCCATGTCGCTCCCGTATCACATTGGTGCTGGCTGGTTTGGCGGCATGTTGCCCTTGGTAGCTACGGCGGTCGCAGCGGCAACCGGGAACATCTACAACGGTCTTTGGTACCCTATAATTGTGGCTATGATGACGGTCGTGATCGGCGTCTTATTTTTGCGGAAACCGAATGAGCGCGACTTTTCCGCATGATTTGCAAGATGGAAAAACTTGGAAGCACCCTCTACTGCTTCCACCGCGTCGTCGCCGCATCACGGGGCATTTTTTCTAACAATACCGCTGAACGGTCTTGATGGATCTGCATGTATTCCTAATGGCACTCGGCGCGCTGTTGCTTGTCGGCTTGGTGACCGACGAGGTCGGGCGCCGTACGCGTCTCCCCCGCGTGACCCTCCTCATCTTGTTCGGCCTCGCCGTTGGCCCGTCCGGGTTCGATTTGCTACCGCAGCCATTTCACGATTGGCACGAGTTGCTCACCTCGGTCGCCCTAACTATGGTCGCCTTCCTTCTCGGCGGGCGATTGTCGCTTCCGGAATTGCGCGGCCACGGCAAGACGATCCTTGCGGTCTCTTTTGTGGTTGTCGTGTTGACGACGATCCTTGTCGGCTTTGGCCTTATTTCCATTGGAACGCCGGTCATCCTGGCGCTGCTGCTCGCCGGCATTGCAACGGCGACGGCGCCGGCAACGACCCAGGATGTCGTCAAATAGGAGCGCGCGAAGGGTCCGTTCACTGACACGCTGCTTGGAATCGTTGCGATGGACGACGCCTGGGGCTTGATCGCCTTTAGCTTGCTGTTGGTCGTGGCGAGATCGATTAACGGGGACGGCGGGGCCGTGATCTTGGAGCATAGCCTGTGGGAGCTTGGCGGCGCACTCGTGGTCGGTGTCGCCGTTGGCCTGCCCGCAGCTTATCTAACAGGCCAACTCAACCCGGGCGAGCCGATGCAAAGCGAGGCTCTTGGCGTCGTCTTCCTGTGTGCTGGCCTGGCGGTCTGGCTCGGGGCCTCGTTTCTTCTGGCGGGCATGGTCGCAGGCATTATCGTGGCGAACTTGGCGGAACATCACCGCCGGCCGTTTCACGAGATCGAGCATATTGAAAGGCCGTTCATGGTCCTGTTCTTTGTGCTCGCGGGCGCTTCTATGAAACCGGAAGCTCTCGATCTCGTCGGGCCACTCTGCATCGCCTACGTCGTGCTGCGCACACTCGGGCGCGTCGTGGGCGGGTGGCTTGGCGGGTTTCTGGGTGGTGTGCCCAAGTTGCATCGGCAGTGGATCGGTCTGGCACTGATGCCTCAAGCTGGCATCGCGCTCGGCATGGCCCTGGTGGGGGCGCAATATTTACCCGACCTGGCCGAAACGCTTCTGGCCGTCACGATCAGTAGTGCGATTGTCTTTGAGGTGTTCGGGCCGATCTTGACCCTGCTCGCGTTGCGCAAGGTGGAAGAGGCGGGTTCAGATTGATTTGCATTCAGGCCCGTTCGGGTTTGCCTGCCAATGCCCGGAGCCGACATGTCGGCCGGCTCGCCTTACGGCAGCTATAGATCAAAAGCGGAGGCTGACGCCCCCACGGACGCTCATACTTCTTGCCGTCGCGGCCAATAACCCATGTGCCTTGTTCCATATCAAGGAGAGACGGATGTCATAATGCTGCAGTGATTGCTCCAGGGAGATTGGAGGGAGACATGATGGACAGAAAACTCGCCCAAGTATTGGAAGGTCAAAGGCTGCTAGCACTTGGCAAGCAAGCTTCGGTCCAAGAAGCATGCCGGCGGATGTGGGAAGGTTGCAAGGGCTCGGTCCTGGTCGTCGATCAAGACCAGCGGCTTCTTGGCATTTTCACAGGTCGCGACGCGGTGCGAATACTCGCCGAAGGCAAGAGCGCCGAGGCCACGCCCCTCATCCAAGCTATGACGCCCAACCCGGTTACGGTAGCGCCTACGATTGGCGCCATAGACGCACTCCGCAAAATGAACGACCTTGGATTCCGACATCTGCCTGTTGTCGAGGGCGACAGAATTCTTGGTGTTGTCTCTCGTGGCGATTTCAAAGGCATGGAACTTGATCGCCTGGATGAAGACGATCACCTGGCGGAATGCCTCCGCTGAGTGCCTAATGAAAACAAACGCGATCTATAGACCTACAGGGGCTTATTCTGAGCTGACTAGCGCCTCTGCACAGGCTAAGTCGTGGGCAATTTGCCAACCTTCCCATTTAAGAACCGCGTACGATCTCGCGGTTCTTTTGGGCCACTTCTTCCGAATTCAGACAGGTGTTGAGACCAAGTCGGTGCGGGCGAATGATCGTCTTCAATACGCGGGCTCAACACATAAACTACCCGGTCCAAAAACCTAACCACTTCTGCTGCATGTGCGACTGGGGTCTATAAGGGCTCTGTCGCCTTAGCGCCCGCCTCATACGTCTCGTAGATAATAACTGGGATCCCAAGATCGTTGAGATGGGCCTTGATGAGCGGCTCGACCTCAGCCCATTCGAGGCCGCCGACTCCAGTAGCAAGCTTGGGGAGGGCGATCGAAGGGATGTTCTCCTTCTCGACAATTGCGTGCAGCTCTTTCAGGGCGTGACTTACATTGTGCGCCGTCGCTTTGCCCGGATGCGCTTTGTTGTCTAGTGCTGGCTCTTGGGTCATCAGATTGATGATGACCCGCTCGGGACCGGCCCAGAGCCAAGCATGCCCGGGCTTCGGATTTTCCTGATGGCAGTAGTGGCGAAAGTCCTTCGCCATCGCCGGGTGTCGCTCCCTTAGAGCTAGCGCGAGACCCTGGTTGAAGTGGTCATGGGGAGCAACGCCATGGGCGATAGCCCTAGCATCGCTCATGAGAATATCGCCGCGAACCTTTGTAATCACTCTGGTGCCTCATGAAATAGGTTGACGCTGAGCAAGCCTTGGAACGATTACGGTAGGGAAACGGGCTGTCCGTCACCTTGCGCGGTGTCAAGAATTTGGGGAGCCCGCCCTTCGATCGAAATCCTCGCAAGGCGCCTTGAGGGCTGCTATCCGATTTTCGACAACGATATCGGTTTCTATACGCAATGCGCGACTAGGCGACCTGGTGGCATGGCTTGTCCTGCCCTGGCCGTAAGGACACACAATCCGATGTTCGCGCGCGGTACCGTCTGTATCTGCGAAGAGCTGGAAACGCGGGCCCGCGTCGAGGAATGACGGATGACCGAACGGGATGCGATGGGAACCGGTAATCAGGGCGAGGCGCGGGCGCAGCGCCGTCTCGCGCAGACGCGGATCATTGCGCCGATCAAGGCCCAATTGCGTCAGGCCGGTCTGCTTTCCCTTGCCGCCGGTCTCATATGGCCGCTCCAAGCTGGCCTGATCGCCTGGTCTATATCGAGTTGGGTATCGGACTTGGCGGGAGCCGAAGAGGTCCTGCCGGCGGTTCTCGCGTTCATGTTCTGCGGGCTGGTGCGTGCGGGGCTGGACCACACGGCCGGGCGCCTCCTTTTTGAGGCGGCAGACCAGACGATCGCGCGCGAACGGGAAATCTTGATCCGGCGCGAAGCCCGCAATCCTTCGCACGCCGGCTCGGCCGCTGTGGCCGCGCTCGCCGTTCAGAAGCTCCCTATGCTCCAGCCCTGGATCACCCGGTACTCCGTTTCCATGATGCGGCTGGCCGTCCTGCCTCTCGTCCTTGCGGCTCTTTCGTTTTGGATCTCTTGGGCGGCAGGGCTGATCCTGCTTATCGCCGGCCCGCTCATCCCTGTGTTCATGGCGCTTATTGGTATGGCTGCGGAAGACGCCGCGCGCCGTCAGATGAACGAGATCGCCTCGATGAACGACATGCTGATGGACCGGCTCTCGGCCATGCTCGACATTCGTCTCTTAGGGGCAACAGAGCGGGCGGCCCAAGATTTTGAGGATCGTGCCGAGGCGCTACGCGAAAAGACCATGGCGGTCCTCCGCGTTGCGTTTCTCTCCTCGACCGTGCTCGAATTGTTCTCGGCTCTCGGCGTCGCCATGATTGCGGTCTTTGTCGGCTTCTCGCTTCTGGGCGAACTCAATTTTGGGACCTGGGGTACGCCGCTCACTTTGGGCTACGGGCTTTTCCTCCTGTTGATCGCGCCGGAGTTCTTTCAGCCTATGCGCGACCTGGCCGCTGCCTGGCACGATCGGGCAGCCGGCTACGCGGTAGTCTCCGAGCTCGACGCGCTCGATGCGGCTGACCGGACTGCGCTTGTCGGTTTGGGCGCGCGCGTGCCGCCTCTCGACGGAGTGCCGTCTGTGGTTCTGTCCGCTGCAATCGCCGCCCATCCCGGAGCAAGCATCACGCTGCCGGATCTCCTGCTCACATCGGGGCAGGCGCTCGCGTTGACCGGGCCGAGCGGTGCGGGCAAGACAACGACGCTTGCGGCGATTGCTGGGCTCGTGCCCATCACCTCGGGACATATAGAGGTGTGCGGTCAAAGGCTGGACGAGCAAACAGCGGATGCATGGCGCGCACGGCTTTCTTATGTCCCGCAGCGCCCGCATTTTCCCGACACGCCTCTTGCGGACTGGCTGGACCCAGACGGCACTGGGAACGATCCATGGCCGGCGCTGGATATTGCAAATGCTCGGCAGATCGTGCAGCGCCTGCCGGATGGTCTTCAAACGCGCCTTGGCGTAATGGGTGGCGGCGTCTCTGGCGGCGAGGCGCGCCGTTTGATGATCGCTCGGGCGGTGATGAGCGGCAGCGATTTGGTCTTGGCCGATGAACCGACCGCCGATCTCGACGCTGACGCGGCGGCCTTGCTCATCCAGGCGCTGCTGCGACTCAAGACAGAGGGGCGGGGATTGATCGTGGCGACGCACGACCCTGTCCTCGCTGCTGCGATGGACAGCCAAGTGAGCGTCGGCGCATGAGGGACATGCTTCATCTGCTGCGCTTTCTGCTTGGCGCCGCGCCCTGGGCTATGGCGCGGGGGGCGGCGCTGACAGCGATTGTACTGCTCATGGGTGCCGGACTTCTCGGCCTGTCAGGGTGGTTCATTACCGCGACCGGGCTTGCCGGGCTCGCAGGGATTGGCATTGCCTTCGATGTCTTTCGTCCCTCGGCGGGCGTGCGCTTTCTGGCGCTTGGCCGCGCCGCGGCGCGTTATGGCGAGCGGGTGTTCACCCATGATGCGACGCTTCGCGCGCTCGCCCAGCTTCGCGTGAGACTTTTGAGAATGCAGGCCATGCGCGGTGCGCGTGCCTTGGCAAGCCTCAGAAGTGAGGCTGTGCTGACCCGGATCCTTGCGGATGTGGATGCGCTCGATGGGATCGTATTGCGGCTGCTTATCCCTGGTTTTGCAGCGCTCGTGACACATCTGCTGGTGTTCTGGGCGCTTGCTTGGCTCGTTGGCTGGCCGGTGGCATGGGTCGTCTTGTGTGGCTATGTGCCGTTCGCCACACTGATCCTTTGGCGGCTCGGCGTACGCGGGTTAGCACCCTCAGAGACCGCCGAAATAGGCGCACAGACGCTTCGGCGTGGGATTATCGATATGATTCAGGACCGGGAGGCCTTGATCCTTCGCGGCCGTATCGGCGCGCGTGAGGGCGCGCTTCTTGAAATCGATCGCAGTACGCGTGGCGCCGCAAGAGGGCTGGACCGGTCCGAGCGTGATGCCGGCTTCCTCCTCTCAAGCCTCGTAACGATTGTTGCCGGGCTCGCGCTGATCGCGGGCGCCTCGCTCGTGGATCAGGATGTGGCAAGCGCGGCTGTCGCAGCCATTGGCGTCTTTGTTGCCCTTGCGCTCTCGGAGACCTTGTTGCCGTTGAAGAGGGGTGTGGCCGATTTTGGCCGCATCGAGGGCGCAGCAAAGCGGATCGGCGCCTTCGGAGATGCGCCCAGTCCAGAGGCGACAACACCTGACCACCGTTCCGACATTGCGGCGGATGCGCCGGTTCTTTGCATCAAGTCCTCATCTTTCCGCCTCGATCTAGCGCCGGGCGAGGCCGCGGCTTTGACGGGGCCGAGCGGGTCGGGGAAAACCACTCTCATGTTGCGGATCGCGGGTCTCGCCGAAGAACCGATCAACACAGAAGGCGAGTACATCACAGTCCTTGGCCGACGGCCGCAAGACTGGGAGGAGGGAGCGTTCCGAGACGTTGTCACGATGGTTCCCCAACGCAGTGCGCTTATCGCGGGCACGATCCGCGATAATCTGGCACTGGCTGCCGCAACCTCCGATGCGAAGATGTGGGAGACGCTGGCAGCGGTCGATCTCGACCAAACAATCCATGAGCGCGGGGGGCTTTCGGCGCTGCTCGGAGAGGGTGGTGCCGGTCTGTCAGGAGGGCAGGCTAGTCGGCTGACACTAGCTCGAGCTCTTCTGAGGCGCCCGCGTCTGTTGCTGCTCGACGAACCGACCGAGGGCCTTGATGAGGCCACGGCCCACCGGGTCCTGATTTTCATTCGTCGGGCGCTTCCGGACACAGCTATATTGGCAGCCCTTCATCGCGGCTTCGGGCATTCCGTTTTCGGGCAGCGTATCTCGTTGGAGTTGTAGGACGACGACTGTGCGTCAAAGTTTGAGATATGTCACACTAACACCCGAGCATGCTGCTATATCCGATCTCGGTTTTGGGCGCTCTTGAGTCGACAAGATCGATAACGCATTCCGGCGCCAAGGAGATGACTTGTCATGGAACTCGACGTCGTCGAGCTGTCACGCCTCCAGTTCGCAATGACAGCGATGTATCACTTTCTTTTTGTGCCGCTGACCTTGGGTCTGTCGGTCATCATTGCGATCATGGAAACGGTCTATGTCATGACCGGCCGGCCGATTTGGCGCCAGATGACGAAATTCTGGGGGACGCTCTTCGGCATCAACTTCGTGCTTGGCGTTGCCACCGGTATTACGATGGAATTCCAGTTCGGGATGAACTGGAGCTATTACAGCCACTACGTGGGCGATGTTTTCGGGGCGCCGCTTGCCGTTGAAGGGTTAATGGCCTTTTTCTTGGAGGCCACATTCGTCGGGCTTTTCTTTTTTGGCTGGGACAAGTTGTCTCGTGTCCAACATCTCGTGGTGACCTGGCTTGTGGCGCTTGGCTCGAACCTCTCCGCCCTCTGGATTTTGATCGCGAATGGCTGGATGCAAAATCCGGTCGGCGCAACATTCAATCCGGATACGATGCGCATGGAGATGACATCGTTCTTCGATGTGCTCTTCAACCCGGTGGCCCAGGCTAAGTTCGTTCATACGGTATCGGCCGGTTACGTCACGGCCTCGGTTTTCGTCCTCGGCGTTTCCGCATGGTATCTGCTGAAAGGCAGGCATATCGCGCTCGCCCGCCGTTCGCTCACCGTTGCCGCCGCCTTCGGGCTAGCCTCCTCGCTCTCGGTCGTCGTTCTTGGCGATGAGTCCGGTTATTCCGCTAGCCATACCCAAAAGATGAAACTCGCAGCGATGGAGGGGATGTGGGAAACGGAACCGGCGCCGGCATCTTTCACCTTGATCGGTTTTCCCGACAAGGAAGCGCGCGAGACCCATTACGCCATCGAGATTCCCTGGGCCCTCGGCATCATCGCCACGCGGTCCCTGACCCAAGAGATCCCAGGCATCAACGAGCTTGTCGACGAGGCGAAGAAGCGGATCGAAAGCGGCATCATTGCCTACGACGCGCTGATGGAAATTCGCGATCAACGCGCCGCTTCCTTCGCCGGCTCTAGTAAGCCTGCTGATATCCGTGCGGACGGGGCGATCTCGCCCGAAGCCCGCAAAGCGTTCGAGGACAATTCCGACAATCTGGGCTTTGCGCTGCTGTTGAAGCGCTATGTGGACGATCCGCGCCAGGCAACGCCGGAGCAGATCGACAAGGCCGCCAACGATACGATCCCTGGTGTCGCGCCGCTTTTCTGGTCGTTCCGGATCATGGTTGGGCTTGGCTTCTTGTTTATCGCGGTGATGCTCTATTTCTTCTGGATGTCGAGCTTTGGTGGTGAGAAATATCCCCGCTGGTCATTGATTGCAGCGGTCGCGTTGATTCCAACGCCCTGGATCGCGGCGGAACTGGGCTGGTTCGTCGCTGAGTTCGGCCGACAGCCTTGGACCGTGGATGGCGTTCTACCCACTGCTCTTTCGGCAAGCCAGCTTTCCGTCCAAGATCTCTTCATAACGCTGGCTGGCTTCGTCACGTTCTACTCAATCCTCTTTGTCATCGAGATGGCCCTGATGCTGAAATTTATTCGCAAAGGCCCATACCAGGACGTTGAGGAAACCGAAATCTGGGAGGCGCGGCACGGACGCCACCTGCACGAACTGAGAGACGACAATCTCGCTGCTGCGAGCCCTGCGGAGTAAGTGCCATGATCCTCTCCGAATTAATGAGCTACGAAGTCCTGCGTGTCATTTGGTGGTTGCTGCTCGGTGTGCTGTTGATTGGGTTCGCGATGACCGACGGTTTCGATATGGGGGTCGGCGCGTTGCTGCCTTTCGTCGGCAAGACGGATACCGAGCGCCGCGTCGTGATCAACACAGTCGGGCCCGTTTGGGAAGGCAACCAGGTCTGGTTCATTCTCGGCGGCGGCGCGATTTTCGCCGCTTGGCCGCTCGTATATGCAGTGAGCTTTTCGGGTTTTTACCTTGCGATGTTCGTTGTGCTCGCGGCGTTGATTCTGCGGCCTGTGGCATTCAAATATCGCTCAAAGCGCGAGGGCGCCGTTTGGCGCAGCAGTTGGGACTGGGCCCTTTTTATCGGCGGGGCGGTCCCTGCGCTCATTTTCGGTGTGGCTGTTGGCAATGTTATGCAAGGCGTACCTTTTGAGCTTACGCCTGACCTCGTCTCGCACTACAGGGGCACCTTCCTTTGGAAGTTCCTCGGTCTCCTAAACCCCTTTGCACTTCTTACGGGTATGGTTTCGCTGGTCATGCTTCTCACACACGGTGCGGCTTGGCTGTCACTTAAGACCGAGGGCGTCCTGGCCGAGCGGGCGCGGTCGATCGGGTCTGTAACCGGAATCGTGACCATTGCCGGGTATGCGCTGGCCGGCCTCTGGCTCGCCTTCGGGATGACAGGTTATACGCTGGTTGGTAACGTCGTGAGCGATGGCCCGTCGAACCCACTTTATTATGATGTTGAGCGGACCAGTACCTGGCTCTCAGCCTATGCCGACAGGCCCTGGATTGTCATCGCGCCGATCCTTGGCTTCCTCGGCATGGTGATGGCGGTTAGGGGTTTGCGCGCAGGGCGTGGTGAAGTCTCGACATTGCTGTGGTCCCAGCTTGGCATTTTCGGCGCCATCTCGTCGGTCGGTCTGACGATGTTCCCCTTCATTCTACCCTCGTCAATCGATCCGCGTTCGTCGCTGACGGCCTGGGACAGCTCGTCTTCCCATTTGACACTCTTCATTATGCTGGTGGCGACACTGATCCTTTTGCCCATCGTCCTTGTCTATACCGCTTGGGTCTACAAGGTGCTTTGGGGCAAGGTTAGCGAGGCCGACGTCATCGGCCATTCCGACACGGTCTACTGAGAAAGGAGCCCGATACATGTGGTATTTTGCATGGCTTCTAGGGCTTCCGCTCGCGGCGGTCTTCGCTGTAGTGAACGCTATGTGGCTGGAAATGCAACGGGATCGTATGCTTGCTGGAGACGATGTAAGCGCGCAAGACCCAACTCCAAAGTCCTGACGTCCGGCCTCGTGCTCGATCCATCTCGTTGGCAACAGTAGAGACGAGCGGCCTGAGGCATGAGAGGATGCAACTTCAGGCTTGCCGTTCCGCGAGACTTAAGACCCAGGGGCGCGGGCAGTCCTTGAAGGTAATATCCCTGCCATGCATGGACCATCGACGCACGCCAAGACAAACAAGGGACTTGAGGGGTTCTGGCGCGCGCTGATCGATCCTGACCCAAGGAGCCTCCACTACTGGGCGGCAGTAGCCATCGTGGGGATTATGGCTTGCCTTGCCTGGGGTCTCTATCCCTGGCTCGAAGGGCGTGCGTCCTTTCTCATATTCATTCCAGGCTTAGCCATTGCGGCAGGTTTTGGTGGATTCGGTCCTGGGCTCGTCGCGACACTCCTGTCAATCGCGATTGGGCTTGCCCTCATCACGCGCGGCGATATCTCGACGCCAGCTCTCATCGAGGCCGGGATCTTCGCTGTTGTGGGCGTTGGCATTTCATGGCTGGGCGAAGTGCTCCGCCGGACCCGGATACGCAGCCGCCGCCACGCCAAGGACGTGCGCGCGCGCGAGGCTCATTTGCGGTCGATCCTTGATACGGTGCCCGATGCAACCGTCGTGATCGATGAGACGGGGATGATTCGCTCCTTCAGCGCTGCCGCCGAGCGCTTATTCGGTCATAGAGAGGTGGAAGTCGGTGGCAAGAACGTCTCGGTCTTGATGCCAACGCCCTTCCGCGACGAGCATGACACCTATATCAGGCGATACCTCGACACTGGCGTGAAGCGCATCATCGGCTTTGGTCGCGTGGTCACCGGCCAGCGAAAGGATGGCTCGACCTTTCCGATGAAGCTGGAAGTCGCGGAGATGCATTCAGGGGATCAACGGTTCTTCACGGGCTTCATCCGGGACCTCACGGAGCGACATCATACGGAAAAGCAACTGCAGGATCTGCAAACGGAGTTGGCTCGTGTCTCCCGGCTGACGGCCATGGGCGAAATGGCATCGACACTAGCTCATGAGGTCAATCAGCCACTGACGGCGATTTCGAACTACCTGCAAGGATGCAAGCGCCTGCTCGAATCCATCGATGATGAAAAGGTATCCAAGGTCCGCGAAGCGCTCACGGCCACAACACAGCAGACCTTGCGCGCCGGCGAGATCGTCCGGCAACTCAGAGACTTCGTGACCAATCATGAAACCGCGCGGCATGCGGAAGACGTCAACGACCTCGTTGAGGAGGCTGGTGCGTTAGCCATGATCGGCGCCAACGAAGAAGGCGTGAAGGCCAGCTTCCAGTTCGCCCCCTCTCTTCCCGACGTGATGGTCGTCAAAGTGCAGGTTCAGCAAGTCTTGCTCAACTTGATGCGCAATGCCATCGAAGCGATGGAGAGTTGTGAGTCGAAGAGACTTTTGGTTGCGACGGCATTTTCTGGCACGCACAAGTACCAGACGGGAGCGCCCATGGTGGAGATCTCAGTCGCCGATACTGGAAGCGGAATCTCGGAGACAATCTCGGAGCAGTTGTTTCAGCCCTTCGTCACAACGAAGGCCACGGGAATGGGTGTTGGCCTGTCCATTTCCAAGCGGCTGGTCGAGGCGCATGGTGGGCGTATGTGGGTTGAGCCGAACAAAGGCGGCGGTACGGTGTTTCGCTTCACTTTGGAGCCTACGACGCGCAATGGTGAGACCTGATGCCCGCCAATCCTGTTGTCCACATCGTCGACGACGACGAGGCTGTTCGCCAATCACTAGCCTTCATGCTCAGCTCCGCGGGCTTCCCCGTGCGTGTTTACGGGTCTGCGATGGTGTTCCTGGATGCGCTGGACCCTTCGCAGTGTGGGTGCCTCATTACAGATGTGCGTATGCCTGAGATCACCGGCATTGAACTCTTGCATCGGATCAAGGACGCCCTGCCGCTTCTTCCAGCGATCGTCATCACGGGACATGGCGACATTCCGCTCGCTGTCGAAGCGATGAAGGCTGGCGCCGCCGACTTCATTGAGAAGCCGTTTGATGAAGGGGCGCTGCTCAGCGCCGTCAAAGCGGCACTCGAAAAAGTGCACGGAGAGAGCAGCGGCGACTTATCCGAAATCATGGCGCGGCTCGGAACGTTGTCCGACCGCGAACGCCAGGTTCTCGAGGGGCTGGTTGCGGGGCAGGCCAACAAAATCATTGCGGCTGCTCACGGTATTAGCCCGCGCACCGTCGAGGTCTACCGCGCCAACGTCATGGCCAAGATGCAGGCGAAGAGCCTGTCGGAGCTCGTCCGCATGGCGATTTTAGCCCATGTACCGCTTCCGGTTGCTCAGCCGGACTAGCCGCACCCGCGCCTGCCCCTATTTGACTTGGCTCAAAGCGGCAGCGCCAGCCTCCCATAATCTCACCATAGGAGCGTTCTCGATGATGATCGCACGGAGATGGACGCTTTGGGAAAAGGCATGGATCAAGCCGATACGATCTTAATTGCAGTGCGTGACGGTATTCTTGCTGACAGCCTGCGCTTTTCGCTTGAACTCGAAGGATTTGAGACGCGCTTTTGCGACGAGCACACACTGTCTCCAACTTCGCACGCCTCTCGTCTGCGTGGCGCCTGCCTAGTGCTCGACCAAGAGCTCTTCTCACGGATGGAGGCCGAAGCAAGGCCAATTGTTCCAAGTTATGGGCGCGTGCCCGTCATCCTTATGGTCTCTCAGAAGACGGAGCTTGTGCTGGCCGAGGCTCGAGTGCGCGGGATCACCGAAGTACTTGAGAAACCGGTTCTTGGCGGGGTCCTGCTCAACACGATCCGCCATGTCATTGGGCAAGGCGACACCTCCGGCGATGCCTTGAGGGCGTCCTAGCCCACTTTGGTTTACGTAGTTTCCCCTAGGGAGCCGTACCGAATTTTGTGCGCGTACGAAGGCGCGTATTCATGGCGTTAGGCAAATCGATCTCCTGGTTCGACTCTTAGGAGGCTTCCATGCTGACGCCAAATACCATTCTCGACATCCGGCAACCCCAACTGCCAACCGCACCGGTAGGCTTGTGTCCAGGGCGCGAGCTCGAGGTGCCACAGACCTCTAGTGTGCCGCTCAACTTTGCCCGCAATACCGAGATCTTCGCCGAAGGTGAGGCCTCCCGCTATGTGTACAAGCTCGTTTCAGGCGTAGTCCGCGTGTCCCAACTTCTCCCCGATGGCCGCCGGCAGATTAGTGCGTTTCATCTTCCCGGCGACATGTTCGGCTTCGAGGTAGACGACGTTCACTACGTGTCGGCCGAAGCGATTGGGCCGGTCAAGGTTATGGCCTACAAGTGGCAGACCTTATTGAGCGCCAATTCTTCAGCCGCGTTCGTCCACGAACTGCTCAATAGGACGATGATCGGCCTGCGCCAAACGCAAGACCATATGCTTCTTCTGGGTCGCAAGAATGCACTGGAGCGGCTCGCGGCGTTCCTTCTTGAGATGGCTCGCCGTTCGGGCTCGGAAAGCACGCTTCAGCTCGCCATGCCCCGACATGATATCGCCGACTATCTCGGGCTGACGCTTGAGACAGTGTCGCGGATGTTCGCGGAGCTGAAGGATGAGGGAATCATCAAGCTGGAGTCTGCGCGCCGTGTGTCGGTGCTCGACATGTCCAAACTTGAGGCCTTGTCCGCATGAGGCTGTGGATGTATGGAGAGTTGATGAGCGTGTTGGCTGTTCTTTCGCTTGCCCTGGCCCT
>Ga0316190_10000348_pt1 | contig 32085 bp, 23 predicted proteins | sample Eddworburrow2_MG_FD_204929 | JGI IMG/M metagenome (GOLD analysis project Ga0316190, IMG submission 204929) | Coastal sediment microbial communities from Maine, United States - Eddy worm burrow 2 | ecosystem: Environmental > Aquatic > Marine > Coastal > Sediment | place: USA: Maine | collected... | reverse complement strand
CTTGCAGCGCTACTGCCCTGGTTGGATTTGGCAGATGTTCGTTGGTCCACACGACGTATCGATCGGGCAGAGATTGCGACCCCTGGCGGCAAACGCCCTGATAGTTGGTGTGTTCAGCGTGAGCAGGACGTGATTACCGCTTGGCCCACTAAGCTGGCATTTGCCCCTTGTCTAGCAACAGATGTGTTGCATTATCTGGAGCAGAGTGGCATTAGCCCCAGTGGTAGTGACTGCACAGCACTTGCTGATCTATCCCATCCACCTCTGGCTCAGCCACCCTGGGATGAAGCAAAAATATGGAGCTAAGACCGCTTGGTGCAACCGGCATCCTGGTCAGTCCTTTAGGGTTGGGCACAGTCAAATTGGGACGCAATCAGCAGGTAAAATACCCCCACCCATTTGAAATCCCTGATGATGCAGCAGTTATAGAGTTACTCTTATTGGCTCATGAACTGGGCATCAATCTACTGGATACGGCTCCGGCCTACGGCAACAGTGAACAGCGCCTGGGTCAGCTGTTGCCAGGTCCACGAGAGGATTGGGTTATTGTCTCCAAGGTGGGCGAGTTTTTTGAAGGCGGCGAATCGCGTTTTGATTTCTCCTATGACACTACTATTCGTACTGTAGAGCAGAGCCTCCGTAACCTAAAAACAGATTATCTGGATGCGGTGCTGATTCATTCTGATGGTGATGATTGTCGTATTCTCAAAGAAGAGGGGGTGTTGGATGCCTTGCGCACATTAAAAGATAAAGGAGTCATCCGTGCTCATGGCATGTCCAGCAAAACAGTAGTGGGTGGCTTGCAAGCAGTAGCCGATACAGATGTGGTGATGACTACCTGTAACCCAGCTTATCAGGATGAAATTCCTGTGCTAAAAGCAGCAGCTGAACAGAATAAGGGTGTACTCATCAAAAAAGCTCTGCAAAGTGGCCATATAGAAAACGGGAATGTAGAAGAGGCTATGCGATTCATCTTTGCACAGCCTGGTGTGAGTGGTGCCATCGTGGGCACTATTAACCCGGTTCATTTAAAATCTAATGTCATGGCGCTGAGTGCTATTTTAGCTGATGCGCACTAAACTGTTTTTAGCTTAAAAACATAATGTTACAAATTAGCCTGAAGCCTTAAGGATAAAGCGTTGATGCGTTGCGCTGGTTTTTTGGAACAGCGGATTTATCATAGAATTGGGAGTGCGCTACTCTCATGTGTTTCATTGTATAGTGGAGACAGTATGGAGTATCATTAACGACTTATATGGTTATGTCTCAACGGCTAACTAATTGATTAATATTAAAACTATTTGGAGCTGGGTATTGGATATCCGCAATATTTTCAGAATAGCTACTATTCTTATGGTTTTGGGGGCTATGCTTGGTTGTAAAAGTGTGCCAGTTTCAGACAGTGTGAATCGCGTGGCTGAATTTCTACAGGCAACTGCCAATTATACGCCCACTGCTAATAGTGCTACTAAAGCTAAAGTTGAGGCTGTAGTTGTGGAGCCAAAAGAAAGTATCTTTGGAGAGCTTGACCAGTTTTTTAGTAATGCCCCTGCCGGAGCAAAAAATAAGCTTGATAAGAGCCCGTGGGGGGAGAGTGCTGAGATCGTTGCGTTCGCACCCTATTATGCCGCAAGTGGACGTCAGTGCCGCAGACTGAAAGTCAAATTAGTTTCATCAAAACAGGTATTGGATGAGTTGGTTTGCGATACGGCTGCGGGCTACTGGGTTCCGGTTCGTGCGGTTACTCGCCATAAAGAAGCTTTATAGATTCGCTTAGTTAATAATTTGGGTTCATAGTCATGATAAATAAAGTAAGCAAGCACCTCAAAATAGCAGTAGCTGCCACTTTCCTAATGTTTTTTGCCCAATACAGCTTTGCGCTTGGCATTGAGGGCGGCAATCTCCCCTCAGATCAGGAAGCAGAAGCTATCCCTGATAAACTGGAGCCGCCAACCCAAACTATCTGGAATACCGGTACATATGGCCCAATAGTTGCAGATGATGCAGCAGAAGAGATTACGCCATTTGGATCATATCTGTTTGCAGGTGGTTTCAGAGGTATGCGTGCTGACGGGTTAAACCCAACCTATCGTATTGCACCAGGTGATCGAATTACCCTGCGCATCTGGGGTTCCATTGACGTTAATCGTGTAATGCCGGTAGATGCCCAAGGCAATGTGTTTATTCCGTCTGTGGGCCCTGTAAAGGTACAAGGCATTACTCACGGCCAACTGGATGCAACGGTTCGCCGTGCGGTGCAAACCATCTACCCTGAAAATGTTTATGTGTACACCAATTTGCAGGGAGTGCAGCCAGTAGCTGTCTTTGTGACGGGCTATGTTAAGACACCAGGTCGATATGCCGGTACGCCCAACGACTCTATACTCTATTTTCTTGACCAAGCTGGTGGCGTAGATAGCAAGCTTGGGAGTTATCGGAAAATTCGTATAGTTAGACACGGCAAGACTATTGCCCATGTTGATCTCTATGATTTTCTGCTATCGGGTTCCCTTACCCGTTTACAATTTCGGGATGGCGATACCGTCATTGTTGAAGAGCGTGGTCTAAAAGTGACCGTTGTGGGTGATGTGGAGCGCACTCATCACTATGAGCTGCATTCTGATGAGCTGCAAAGCGGAGCTTTGCTGAAATTGGCGCGGCTTCGGGCAGATGTTTCACACGTGCTGCTTCGGGGGGTTCGCTCAACAGGCCCGATATCTGTTTACTATCCATTAGCTGATTTCTCCTCCGCGCTTTTACATGATGGTGATGAGGTTCTATTCAGTGCAGATCAACGTAAAAAATCAATAGTTGTTCAACTCGAAGGCAGTTTTTTTGGCCCTTCAAGGTATGTGTTACCAAAAGATGCCATGCTGCATGAGTTGCTGGACTCTATTTCTGTACCTGAATCACTCACTGAGGTGAGCAGTGTCTCTATTCGGCGATTGAGTATTGCTGAGCGGCAAAAGAAATCACTGACAGAGAGCCTGCGCCGACTTGAAACCACCTACTTGGGTGCCCCCTCTTCAACGCGCGATGAAGCTGAAATCAGGGTTCGTGAGGCAGCGCTTATCAATGATTTTGTTTCGCGTGCCTCCAAAATTCAGCCAGCTGGGCGATTGGTTGTTTCGCAAGACGGTAACATTATCAATACCCGATTACAGGATGGGGATGTAATTACAATTCCAGAACGCTCTGATTCATTGCTGGTTAGCGGTGAAGTATTGATGGCCCAATCGATTGTCTATTCGCCAAAACTGGAAGTGGTTGAGTACATCAAAAAATCAGGTGGGTTTACACAGCACGCAGATAAAGAACGGATTTTGGTGGTTCATCAAAGCGGTGAGGTTAGTGAGGCATCTGGAACAGATCTAAGACCTGGCGATGAAATTCTGGTGCTACCCGAAGTTCCCACTAAAAATCTACAGTTGGCAACGAGCATAAGCCAGATTTTGTATCAGATTGCGATTGCCGCAAAGGTGGCTGTTGATCTGTGACGTAAGTTATTGCTAATTGGTTTTCTATAAGAAGTAGATCATTTGTCCTATCGCACATCTTGGCAGGTAACCCGGAGTGTTTGGCATGCATTGTTTATGCGTGAGGCCATAGCGCGCACTACTGCAGATCGCTTTGCTTGGTTTTGGATGTTGGTAGAACCCATCGCTATGGTTGTGGTTATGGTTGCAATTAGAGCGGTTGTAAGTAGTGGGCATCATATAGGTGGAGTGGATTTTATTCCCTGGTTGATATGTGGCCTGCTTGGTTTCTACTTGTTTCGTGAAAATATGATGAGATCAGTTGGCGCTGTAGATGCCAACAAAGCGCTGTTTGCTTACCGGCAAGTAAGGCCTGTTGATCCTGTGCTGATTCGCTGCTATCTGGAAGGACTACTAAAAACCATCGTACTCCTTCTTTTTATATTGGCCAGTCAATTGATGGGGTTAGGCCTAATGCCTTCAGACCTGCTTGGGGCTCTTTTTGCTTGGATTTCCCTCTGGATGCTAGGATTGGGGGTAGGGCTTACCCTATCCGTTCTATCATCACTGGTGCCAGAAGTTGGCAATATTGCACGGATTATATCGCTCCCTCTTTTGATCATCTCTGGTGCGATGATACCGCTTAATTTTATACCCTATGACTTACAGCAATACTTGCTGCTTAACCCGATTGTTCATGGTATAGAAAGCTTACGCATGTTTTTCTTCCCATCTTACCAAACACTGAGCGGCATTAGCATGACGTTTCTTTGGTTCTGCTCACTTTCCTTGATTAGTCTGGGACTCATGCTGCATCTACGTTTTGCTATGAGACTAAGAGCCCAATGATTCATGTTCGTGAACTGTCCAAACGTTATCATAATCACCATGGTAGCAATTGGGTTCTAAAGGATATCAATTTAGAGATTCCTACCGGCGTGAATGTGGGGTTAGTTGGCCCAAATGGTGCAGGAAAATCAACGCTTTTGCGGTTGATGGCGGGTATGGATATGCCTGATAGAGGTGAAATTATACGGAACTGTCGTGTGTCATGGCCGATAGGCCTGACAGGAGGATTTCAAGGGTCAATGACTGGCCGGCAAAATGTGAAATTTGTGGCACGAGTTCATGGCAGCGACCAAGAGATCCTTAAGATAATAGAGTTTGTAGAGAAGTTTGCAGAGATCGGAAAAGCTTTTGATGAACCGATTAAAACCTATTCCAGCGGCATGCGTAGCCGCCTAGCATTTGGGTTATCGTTGGCATTTGATTTTGATATCTACCTCTCAGATGAAGCTACCTCAGTGGGTGATCGTGCATTTAAAGCAAAAGCAACTAAAGCCTTCCGTGATAAAGTTGGTCGAGCAGGACTCATCATTGTATCCCACAGCGAAGGGATACTGCGCGATCTCTGTCAGGCAGGCATATTTTTGAATAATTGTCGTGCGCATTGGTTTGATGATATTGATGAAGCGATTGCTAGCTACCATGCTAGCATCAACCTGATTAAATAAGACGATTTTTTCTACTAGGTGATTAAGTAACAATGAAACGGTTTTTTCGACAGCGCTCCTATTGGTTGATCTGCTTTATCGCTATCATCCTTGTCACAATGTATTGGAGCTTATGGGCCAGTGACCGTTATGTATCACAAAGCAATATAGTGTTAGAGAATCCTCAAATAGCACAGCCAAAGTTCAATCTTGCTTCCCTCTTAGGTGGAGGCACAACAGGAAGCGGTGATATGTTGCTTCTGCGAGACTACCTATTGTCGGTTGATATGTTAAAAAATATTGACGCAGAGCTAGATTTTCGCATGCACTATTCAGATAAAAACTTAGATGTTTTTTCTCGCTTAAGCGATGGCCAAGCCCCCATTGAAGAGCTGCATCACTATTATCTAAAACGGGTCTCTGTGGAGCTAGACGAATATGCACAGATACTACGAATAAAGGCGATAGCCTATAGTCCAGATATGGCTTATGCAATGACCACTTTGCTACTGAAATTAGGGGAGGCTCATATGAATGCCATGGGGCAGCGCCTGGCCGAAGAGCAGGTGCGTTTTTTGGAGAAGCAAGTAAAGCAACTTAATGATGGGTTTGCTATTGCGCGCCAAGCTCTGCTTGATTATCAGAATGAGAATGGGTTGGTTTCCCCGGCTGGCACCATTGAAAGTCTCAATGCGGTTGTCGCTAGCCTTGAGGCACAACTGACAGCCTTGAAGGCAAGGCGTACTGCGTTGACCAGCTATCAAAGTGCTCTTTCGCCAGAAGTCATGCAAATAAATAGAGAAATAGACGCACTTGATGAGCAGGTTGAATTAGAACGCGCGCGTATGACAACACAATCAGGATATGCATTAAATGCAGTATCTTCGCAATATCAAACTTTGGAGCTGAAGGCTCAGTTTGCCCAAGAAAGCTATTCAGGGGCACTGGCAGCGCTTCAAAATACCCGTATCGAAGCAGCGCGAAAGCTTAAACAAGTTTCAGTGCTGCAAAGTCCCACTTTTCCCGAATATCCCTTAGAACCAAGGCGGTTATATAATGTGGCTGTTTTTACTATCATTACACTATTTGTAACCCTGATAATCCAGATGATGGTACTAATTATTAAAGATCATCGTGACTAAGCACAGCCTTAAAAACTTAGGGTCTATAGTTTAATTGACTGATTTTAGTGAGAGATTAGCTGAGTTTAGGATGGCTTCATGAGTAAACTTACCAACCAATCATCTGCAATTGTACATAAATCAGACGCGTCGGAGATCCTCGTAAATGCTCGCTCAAGCATTCAAGAACAAGCCTGCGCACTGCTTAACTTAGTCGATACGTTAGATAATGATTTTATAGCTGCAGTTCAGATGATCCTTGCTAATACAGGACGATTAGTAATCTCTGGCATGGGGAAGTCTGGGCATATTGGTAAGAAAATGGCAGCCAGTTTAGCATCAACAGGAACACGGGCTTTTTTTATGCATCCTGGCGAAGCTTTTCATGGTGACTTAGGAATGGTAGCGCCAGAGGATATAGTGTTACTTATTTCAAATTCCGGTGAGTCAGATGAAATACTAAAGCTTATTCCGCATCTTAAGCGTTTTGGTAATCAGGTTATTGGAATACATGGAAATATTGAGTCAACCTTAGGTAAAAATGCGGATGTTAACCTGATTGTCAAGGTAAACAGAGAAGTCTGCCCGCTTAATCTTGCACCAACCACTTCAACACTTGCGGCGATGGCTCTGGGAGATGCTTTAACTGTTTCACTGATGATTGAGCGAAACTTTCAGCCTACAGACTTTGCGCAGTATCATCCGGGAGGTTCATTGGGTAGAAGACTTCTGAATACTGTAAAGAACTCAATGAGAACTGATAATTTACCTTTTGTAACCGAAAGCACCTTGATACGAGACTGCATATTTTTAATGACTCATTGTCGTACCGGAATATCGATCGTTGCTAAAAACAGAAAACTGTTAGGAGTACTAACAGATGGCGATATTAGAAGAGCGCTTATTAAAGATAATGATGCATTGGAGCAGCCTATGGGTGATTATATGACTAGAGATCCAGTAATTATTAATGAGAATAAAAAGATAGTTAGTGCAGAAAAATTAATGAAAAAGAACAAAATAAATTCATTAGTAGTTCTTAACAATTACCAGGAGGTTGTTGGCGTTTGTGATTATTTCGGTGTTTAATAGCAGACTATGAGTCTTACTAGTGGAGTTAGATACTGTATTGTGGATCCAATTAATTCCCCAGTATCAGGCATTACAAAGTATTCAATTGCCGCTAAACGAATATTGGAGGCAAAAGGGATAAAATGCTTTATTGTTGCAATCAAAAACAGAGAGACAATTGAAGATTTTCGTCTTAGGCTTCGTTCAGAATTGATGAATTTTGAAGGAGGGTCTTTATTTGTTGAAGCGCCAGAGACCAGAGCTTCCACAAAGTACATTCCTCCTTCAATTTCGGTGCATATTAGGCTGCATTTTTCGAAACTGCTAGGTGCTTTTATAGAAGGAAAATTTATTGATCCCACCCTGTTTGATGAGGAAAAAAAAGCCATATCAAGAGCTAAATCGCTATCTACACCCTCATATTCGGGTGCATATCTGGCAAAGAATTTTTTTGAGATAAAAGAATTTTCTGTATTTCATAACCCATTAGACTTAGGTTTTACGCATGAGATTAAACGTATTTTTGATGTTGGATTTGTGGGGAGATGGCAATCCTTAAAAGGAGTTGGTTTTCTAAAGACTTTGATCGATAAAAGGCCAGATCTTAAATTTGTTATTGCTACAGATCATGTTGAAAAATCAGATTTGTCACATTATAAAAATGTATCACTGTTTCCATCTGAGAAGGCGGGTTGTGTTTATTCATCAAGCCGATGTATCGTGGTTACTAGTTTATTTGAAACAGCATCCATGGTAGCACTGGAGGCTATTCGCACAAATACAAAAGTAATCACATGGTCACATATTGGGGTCTGCGAGTATGCTGGCGCTCCATATGTCTACAAAGTTAAGCCATTTGATGTTAATAGCTTGAGCGAGATGGTTGACTTAGCCCTTGGTGAGCCTATTGCATATTATAGCGATACTAGAGATCTCATGAACAGCTTTAACAATGAGTTTGTAAGAGGGATATTTGCCATTATTGCAGGAGAAGTTTATAGATCAAATTCAATTAAAGCTGTAGTTGACCCTAGCGTAATGAATCCAATGTTTTTTGCTGGAGGCAGAATGACTGAAAAGAAAGAGTTGACGAGCTTTCAGCGAAAATTTAGAAAGCTTAGAAGAACCCCTATCCTTTTCTTTGTGGATGTATATAAAAAAAAGAGAGGCCTCATAGTGACCCCTGTACCATCGGTTGCTTCCACTTTAGAAAAAAATGATACGAAAGATCAGGGAAAAAGGAGAAGAGCAAAATTACTCTGTAATATAGTAAATTGGGATGATATAAAATTCCATGATTATGGCGAAAAAAATAAACATTTGCGCGCTAATTTTATTTTTGATATTACGCTTTATAAAGATTTTTTATATAAAGATATGTTGGAAGATGTTTATGCCCATGAAGACTTCCTTCCATGTAGAAGAGAATTCTTAGGTAGAGGGTATGCTGATTTTTCTTCCTTTCCGAACAACATAAGTGCCGGGAAATTGATGGATTCAGCAGATCTTAAGCAGCGTGAGAAACTATCCAATATTAATATTTTATTTGTATTCGATTGCATGGAATTAGGATTCTTTGAATTTCTACGATTTTGCAATCCAACTATTCAAATAGTTGCCGTGTATACAGGGCTTATTCAAAATCAATTTATGAAGGCCATTTCATATTCTGATTGCCTTGACTGCTTAATAGCGCCGGTTGGGCAAGACCTATTTGAAAAATTCCGAAAGGTTTACAGATTTACAGATATAAAGCATGTAAACCTCTGGATAAGAAAAGTAGTGCAGGAATCAATTTCAAGAACACCAAATTACCTACTGCCGCTATATGGTAAGAATGATTATGCTCCGGAGCTTGAAAGATTTGATACTAGACAATGGAGTGGTCTTATTGTTTTAAAGCACTATGTAGATAATCTAAGCGTATGTAACTTTTGTGATTATTTATCTAAATTTAGTGACTGTATAGAGAGTGTATATGTTCGTGAGGATGTTTATCTAAGGTATAAAACAGTATGTGATGATATAGAAGCTGATGGCAATTTAATTTTCTTATTAGAAAAAAGCTTAAAAGATGGTTTTATGTATGATGTCAAAAAAATATAAAATTATTCATCTTGCACAAACTCCTTTGGTAGGGGCGCCTGGAAAGATCTCTAGAGTGCTTAATCAAGCGGGTATCTCTTCAGGTTCATACTGTGTCACTGATTACCCCAACAAGGGGCCGCTATATAAACAGTTTATTGATAACACGATGGTTCTATCAGAAATGTCAAGCGACCTGTTTGATGTCTTTTTGAAAGATTTACGAACATCAAACATTGTTCATATACACAATAGTTTACATCCAGATTATTTAAAAAAAATATTGCCTTTTTGTGCCGATAGTAAATTTATATATCAGGTTCATAGTCCTCTTCGAGAAGGCCCGCTGTTTGTTGATAGGAGTTCTGAACTAGGATTTTATTTTCATAAGAAGTTAGTGGTGTCTCAATACCAGCCTCGCCACTATCCTAAGTTTCAATGTGTGCCAAACGTGGTGCTAGATAACCCAACATTTACAGCGCGCGAGCAAGGCCAATTGCTTAAGGTTATTTTTTCACCTTCGCATACAAGATCAGGCCGTTGGAATGCAAAAATGTCTCCCGTATTGGGAGGCTTATTGACTGATTTAAGTAAAAGCAAAAAAATAGAGCTTTTCATGCCAACTAAGCCAGTATCTCCTAAAGAATTGATGCTTGCCCGTAGGTATTCAGATGTTTCAATTGATGAAATTATGACTGGTGCATATCATCAAATAAGTCTAGAAGGCTTATGCGCAGGTAATGCTGTGATTAATAGGGCTGATTTTTTCTCTGCAGCCATGCTATCAAATATTTCTAGAGCGCCTAATCAACCACCTTTTTTGTACGCAGATGACACTATGATCTTGGATGTGATATATAAGCTTGCAAATAGTGTTGACTATACCAATGAGGTGAAACATAACTCATATAGTTATTTTAAAAAGCACCTATCGCCATTATCTTTAATTGAGAGATTTATTGAGGTGTACGATGAGATTTCTTAGCCCAATTAGAAAACTCAAAGGTATAAAAAAAGGGGAAAGAGCTTTCATTATCGCAAATGGCCCATCAGTTCTTGAGTATGATTTGGAAAAATGTAATGGTGATGTCACTATAGGTATAAATGCTGCAACGGTTCTTCAAAGAAGCAATAATATTATTTTTGATTATTACTGTGTGTCAGATAGGAGGTTCTTAACTAATCTTGATAAAGCAAAGTTCTCTACCAGCTATGTAAATAAAAGCACAACCTGTGTCTATAGAGAAGAGTTATCAGATTTAGTTTCAAACAAAAATGCATATTTTGTTAGAGCGTTAGGACGAGATGGTTTTTCTTTTGATTTACAGCACGGTTTTTTCTTTGGCTGCTCCACAACAATACTAGCCGTTCAACTCGCAGCTTACATAGGATGCAGTAAGATTTACTTATTAGGTGTTGACTTACATTACAAAAGTGAAAGTCCAAGGTTTTATACAGAAAACGTTCCACAGATAGAAGACTCATTCACTAGTGTCCAAATTCATAATATGATTTTGGCTCGTAAAGCGCTTTTTGCAAAGAATGTAGAGCTTTATACGTGCAGCGGTTATTCTTTGATTCGTCCATACTTGAAGTATATCGATTTTGACTCGATATTTTAAGCATCGGATTTTATCTTGAACTCATTACAAATAATATCTATCTTCATGGAAATACTTACAAATAAATGTAAGGGAATATTGCCTGTAACGCATGATTTTGTGGGCCCAGAGAAAAACTGGCATTGGCGTGTTTGAATCTGAGGAAGACCTTGTCAAGGTTATGGCGGGCATCGCACAGTGATTCCAGCATTCATGATGAAATTGCATTAGATGATTGGCTACCTATCTCATGGAATTGATCGAATTCCGTATCTTGATGTACTTCTGCAGGCCCCCTGTCAGCAGGTTGGGCGATCTTCTAACGACCAGCTTAGTCATATTGTCGGATGGGGCTTAAAACCCAGCGCAGAAAAGGCACGTGCTTATGCTGCTTGTCATTCGTTGCCATATCTTAGTTTGGAAGATGGCTTTCTGCGTTCCCTGGGGCTTGGTGTATCAGGTTATGCTCCCCACAGTCTTGTAATAGATAGTCAAGGTATCTACTACGACGCTACATCCCCTTCTGATCTTGAGCGATTGATTATTGAGGCTAGCGATAGCTCCAATGATATAACCAATAAACGTGCGCAGCGCTGTATCAAGTTAATTCGCGAGCACCGACTGTCTAAATACAATCATGCCCCTGATTTTGCTGTGTTTCCTGCTGATGCTCGCCGCAGGGTTTTGGTGGTGGATCAGACCTATGGTGATGCCTCTATCTTATACGGTGGGGCATCAAGTGAATCCTTTGTTGAGATGCTTAATACAGCTATTCTTGAGAATCCAAATGCAGAAGTGGTTGTCAAAGTTCATCCTGATGTCATTGCGGGCAAGAAGAAGGGCTATTTACTTGAGGCAGCCAGAGAGCTCCCATGCCAGCTGCTCTTAGATGATGTAAATCCCTGGGCATTGTTTGATGTGGTAGAGAAGGTTTACGTAGTTACTAGCCAGCTGGGATTTGAAGCATTGATGGCTGGTAAGGAGGTTGCCTGCTTTGGCCTTCCCTTCTATGCGGGCTGGGGACTAACCCAGGATATGCAGGGTTGCACTAGGCGTGGTGTTGCGCGCTCATTGGAGCAGGTCTTTACTGCCGCCTATTTGCAGTATGCTCGTTATGTCAATCCTTATACCGGCCAACGCTGTCAGCTTGAAGATACCATTGTGCTAATTGCAGATCAGAAGCGTCATATACAACGTTTAAAGGGGCGATGGCTCGGAATAGGGTTTTCTCGTTGGAAGCATTCTTTTGTAAGAGATTTTATGGGTGTTGCCGCTTGCATTCGTTTTGCCAGTGATAGGGTGCTAATCACTGCGCAACAGCAGCCATTAGAGCAAATAGTCTGTTGGTCGAGTAAAATCAATGAGCATATTCGAAAACAATGCGATGCTAAATCCATCCCTCTGTGGTACATGGAGGATGGCTTTATTCGCTCGGTGGGGCTTGGGGCTGATCTGGTGCGCCCGATGTCCCTGGTGATAGATTCACAGGGGATCTATTATGATTGCACCACGCCCAGTGATTTGGAGCAACTACTGGCTACACACCAATTTCCGACTGATTTGATTCAGCGCGCCCGTAAGGTTCGGCAACGCTTGGTTGAGCTGGATGTATCAAAATACAATGTGGGGCAAAGTGCGCTGCTTGATCTGCCTAAGAATAAACAAATTATTCTGGTACCTGGGCAGGTAGAAACTGATGCCTCAGTTGCCAAAGGATCGCTGCAAATCAACACAAACCAAGCGTTGCTAAATTTAGTGCGTGCCAATAAGCCTGATGCCTATATCATTTATAAGCCTCACCCTGATGTGTTAATGGGAGGGCGCACAGGCAACCTCTCTGATGACCTAGATCAGTCTTATGACCTATTGGTTGCTGATATTGGTATGTCCTCACTGTTAACTCAGGTCGATGCAGTGCATACCATGAGTTCATTGACTGGTTTTGAGGCTTTATTGCGTGGTTTGGAGGTAGTTACCTACGGTCTGCCTTTTTATGCTGGTTGGGGGTTGACTACGGATAACCTATGGTGTGAACGGCGTACACGTATATTAACGCTGGATCAGCTAGTGGCTGGTGCATTGATTCTTTATCCGGTCTACGTAGAGCCGAATAAAGGTCAGGTTTGCAATATTGAAACTATAATTGAGTTGATCTACCAGCGCCGAGGTAAGGTAAAGGGGCCGTCGCTTAAAACCCGCTTTTACCGATTATGCCATAGGCTGTCAGAAACCAGGACTTGATTGGCAGAGGTAGAGATTGAGTTGTTCATTAATATGAATTCACTTGCAGGAAGCAGATGTTCTTCCTGAAATTTCAAGGGTAGAGCTGGCCCCCACCAGTGAATAGCAAATAGGGAAGTTTAAGTGTATTCTGCAATACTAATGTTCGAGTGACAGGAGCAGAAGATGGGGGAAAACGCAGAAATCATTTATCCAATTTTTAAAGCCAAAGTAGCTTTACCTGCCTTAAAAGGCGATAAGATTCAGACGGTGTTGGCTGAGCAATTTGATATTCACCCTAACCAGATTATCAAATAGCGGCGGCAATTGCTTGAAAATGCAGATCATATCTTTGGTCGAAGTGAGAAGCTGACTGAGGGTAGTGAGTACAAGATCAAAGAACTGTATGCCAAGATTGACTAGCTGACCATGGAACGGGCTTTTTTAGCAGGCGGGTTGAAAAGGATTCACGGCTCGGAAGAGAATGAATGATTGGTTCTCAGGCATGCTTTGTCCATTACACGGTAGTGCCAACTGTTATCACTGAATCGCTCCATGGCCTACTACGAACCTAAGTTTGTGCCAGATGAAGAGCTAGTGCTAATGCGGTGGATTGATGAGATACGTAAACGGCCCACAAACATCATCCAAAATTCAAGTCTCTCATCATTTATTATCACCCCACTGTAAATATGTGAGGTTGTTAGATGAAGGCTGCGTAGTTGACCAAAACTCAGCGGTACTGGAAAAAACATGTTAATACGAGCCTTCAATCAGGCTCAACCTTGCGGCATTATGCTGATCAACAAGGCTTCAAAGTCCAAACGCTATATGACTGGAAATATCGGCTCATTAAAATGAGAGCTATGGATAATGAGGAGTCGGCTCCAGTCTTTTTTCAAAAAGTACTGATTGCATCTGCTGATCATTCTACATGCATTATCAATCTGTCTAACGGCATCACGGTTGAATGGTCTACTTGGTGGTTCCCCTTCTATATTGGCGCCTCTTATTGTCAGAGATCGTAAAACCAGCATAATACGGCCTAGCAATACGTTGCCAAATGATTCAAGACACTTGAGCAGTTGTCTGAATTTTGGGATACGCTTCGGGTAACAACATTAAACAACTATTCTAGCGCCATTAAATAGCTTGATTGCACAAAAAGTAAAAGATAGAATTTAAATCTTTAAATCTTTAAATCTTTAAGTGTAATTATGGCAGTTATAAGCAATCAATATCTTTTATCGCTAGCCACCAAGATAGCTGATGTCCCCGGTGACTTTATTGAAATTGGTGTTTTCAAAGGGCACACCTTTAAAAGGCTGGCTTTATTAGCTCATATTCTTGGGCGAAAAGCGCACGCTTTTGATAGTTTTGAGGGTATGGCTCCACCAACTGAAAAAGATTGCGGATACTATCCACAGGGCCAGCTAAATGTTGGTGGCCTTAATGCGTTTAAAAGCATAATGCAATCTGACGAAGTCCCAACTAATTCTTACGTGCTGCACCAAGGATGGGTTCCTGATTGTTTTATCGGGTTTGAGGACAAGATTTCTTTTGCACTGGTTGATGTTGATCAATATCAACCTACAGTCCAATCGCTTGATTGGGTTTGGCCTAGACTTGAGGTGGGTGGTATACTAGTTCTAGATGATTACTTCAGGAATCGAGAAGGACTTGCATCGCTCGCTATTGATGAATGGTTATCGAAGCAAGATCCATTTGAAGTTAGAATTCTAGATTACATTAATACGCAGCTATACATACAAAAGTATTTTACTGCACCTAATTTATTCCCAAAAACAAAAGGGTGACCTCGCTAAGGCATTTGTGATTCCCCAGTTGAGCCGCTTTTTTACTTCCACCAATTGTGCTTAAAATTCATTGGGGCTAGTGTATCCAAAATATGAATGCAGTCGGTAGCTGTGTAAAATATGGTGTAGTAGTGTCATTGCCAAAGGAAACTGGTGGACTAATTATCAGGCGACTTTGTCGTACCTGAGTAGCAAAGTATATTTTCAAGAACAAGCTACCATCCCTCGCTTAACTGACAGTGTCCATAGATTTTGATTTCTGAAGCCTGAATGCTGTCGTTTGCATTTCTGCTCGAAGCCATATGCCCCGAACACCGCTCGGGCTGATATCGATTTTGTAAACCTTTTTCATTTGCCGAGAGACTTGAGATTGGCCCAGGTGGGGGTTGTCCGGAGAAAATTCTACGACGGTCTTTTTTAGATTCTTATCAGCTCAGTTTTTGTGGCGATGGCCCTTGGTAATTTGCTGCTTAAGCCCCCCCCAGGGCCATGATTCTTGAGAATTTGCCTGTGCCTGTAAATGTGGTATCGTGAGATACGCCGCTTAATCTGGTGGCCTCAGTGACGTTGTTCAGCGCGTCAGCCAGCTTTAACACATCCAGTTTCTTCTGGATGTCTAAATCAAACATTGAGGTTATGGCTCGAAACGAAACCTCTGAATTTAAGTCGATTCCTGAGCACATCAGCGTCATGAAGGATTATCGAAAAATACGCAGCGACCATACTTTCAGCTACGGTAACAAATTCTACTTAATTCAATTTAGGTGAACCACCGTCTCTGGCGGTGAGGCTCGAAAAGGCTCTGCCGTTCCTGTGTGCAGAGAAGATAATGGCCTCCTTTTGAACCGGCAAGTTCTAATAGGAGGCCATCATGAGAGAGTGGCAAAGCCAAGCTCACGTTAAGCATTATTGCAGATATCATGTTGTATTTGTTCCGAAGTATCGTAGGAAATCGATATATGGAAGCCTAAGAAAAGAGATAGGTGGTATTTTCAAAGACCTATGTCGTCAATATGGTATTGAGTTAGTGGAAGGGCATGCCATAGCCTAGCGTGGCTCATACTATTGGGTTTTTGAACGGGAAGTCAGCGATACGAATATTTAGGGATTATTTGCAGGTGAAGCAGAACTTCACAGGCAAACACTTTTGGTGTGGGCTTAGATGAAGCGATGATTCGCAAGTATATTCAGAATCAGGAGCTAGGAGAGAAGCGCCAGGGGCAGATGAGATTGGCTGGAGTTTAACACAGATGAAATTATACAGGAGTATTTGGAGCGCCATAGAAACCCATCTAATGCAGATACTGGAAATATAATCCTGGAATAATTCTAGGCGGACTTTCAGTCCAAGAGCAACCTATGGACTTTCAGTCCATAGTCGTTGAGTTTGCAGGTAATAACAGTTGGCTTAATTCTGAAACAGAACGCTGAGTTATTAATGTATTTAAATTATCCATTCCATTTCCAGGAGTTAGGTGCTCTGTTTCGATAAATTCCATCGTTTTTTCATTAATTTGGATATATCTATATCCTAAACCTGAAAGCATTTTTTCAATTTGCCCTGTTTTGGCTCCTCCTAGAAATTCACAAAGGATATCAGGTTTGTTGTTATGAATTAGTTTCTTTGCTCCTTGAATTACTTGATGTTCAGCACCTTCAGTGTCAATTTTTAATAATCCTATTTTGGGAGGACTCTCATTCTGAATAAAGTCATCAATAGTAACTGATTTAATAATTATTTTTTCATAAATGTCCCGATTAGTATTTTTTTCCAAAATAGATGAACCTGAAACAAGAATAGATTCACCTGCATAAATGTTGAATTCTACGTTTCCATTACTATCGGATACGGCTTGATTGAAGGCTTTAATGTTCCCACATTGATTGACATTCTTGTTAATGATGAGGCGAGTAAATACTCGATTTAATGCTTCAAAGGCATAGACTTTTGCTTTGCTGTTTGCTTTAGCTGCAGCTAATGAATAAATCCCAGAGTACGAGCCAATATCAAGAATTCCGGGGCTTTTTTTGGCAAGAGTTGACCATATTCTAAGGCTTAGTGACTCATATGCATCGCTTCCATTCCAAAAAAAAGATTGGGCGACAAAATCATCATTATTGCTAAACATAACAAATGGAGTAACTCCAGATATCACTATGTTGATATAACCGAAATAAGGTGCAGATTTTGATAACTCTCCAGGTGTGTGTTGCGCTGGAAGATTGTTGTGATTTTTGATGACGTGCTGTAGCTCTTCAGCCCCTTTGTTAATTAAACGAATATCCATTTTGTGCCTTTTTGGATTATGAAAATAGAGTTACAATTGAGTATTAAATGCATGGTCTCAAAAAGAGTTGCTTACTACAACCACTAATCAGTGAAAGGCGTGGATTCTCATACAGTCTCATCCCCCAGCTAAGTTTCCATGATCTTTTGGCGGTGGCGGTTGCATGTGTTGCAATTCGTGATTCTGTTTTAATCTCTTGGGGTTTTATTCCCCGCCCCTTGGGGCGTATAGATAAAAACTTACGGGTCAATACCCCGCTTTCGAGGAACGAGAAAGTCGATCGATAGCGAGAGGGCTTGCTCCGGGGATAATATTTATTGTATCAATACGCTAGTAAAAACTATGCACTTTCAGTGCAAGGCTTTAGCAATTAAAAAGCATCGCGGAGCGATACATTGCTTTTAGTTCCTAACGACTTTCAGTCGTTCTGAAAGCAACCTATGGACTTTTAGTCCATAGTTGTTGAGTGAAATAGCAACCAAATAGGCACCTACTGTCAATGCAGCGGCCATCCAGCATACTCGGCTGCCTTTCTGCAAAGTATGCTAACTTATTGTATAAAGTACTACCAAACGTCTAAGCGCTCGGCATAGCAAAAGCCGTTGTGTTTTCTCAAATCATCCACTCGAAGCGAAATCTTTACTTTTAATGCCTTTGCCATTTGAGCAGAATCAAATTTACGATAGGCAATATCTTTCGCTGAAAAATCCCCGCTACAGCTAAGTGTAACCCAATTAGTGCTTGGGCATTCTGGCAATTGGGCCTGAATTGAAGTATCCAGCATTACCATGCAACCTCCATACTTACCATCGTCTGCAATTAATGTTCGAGTTACATTAGCAGTAAAATTGGCCTTGGTTGCGTTAGCTACTGGTGACCCCAGCATAACTAGCACAGCGATAAATATCATTACACGTTTCATAATTACCTTCCTTTTCTCATTTTCATTCTCAATAACATATTTTGGTTATAGAGTATAAAGCTAATGTTCAGTTTTTCGAATGCCTTTCATCGGCTATACCAGCCACTTATCAGTACATCCGCAGCGTCTTCGTAAATGCTATCGGCCTTGCTATAAGCGCGCTTTAGCTCCAATCGAGTAAACTGTGAACCATCTCTCTTATTTGCACTAATTTCACGCCGTACGCATATCTCAGGCATGAAAAGAAGCGGCCAACGTAACTATTACGAACCTCTTTTCATCAGTTTAATGGTATTGCATGGCGCCAACCACCTAATCCTCCGCAAACCCATGCGGGACAAATCCCATCTGTTGGATCAAGATCATTGTCAATTTCATATTTATCTGACAAGCCATCTCTGTCCGTATCTTCCTTGGCGGGGTCTGTACCTTCTTGATATTCCTGGAAATTAGTAAGGCCATCATTGTCCTGATCCTGGGTTGCATCGGTTGAACTCAGTGGATCAAGGAAGGCATACTGACTTTCATAACTGTCGGGTAAACCATCATTATCGTCATCTGGGTCAAGGTTGTTCTTTATCCCATCTCCATCTGCATCCATATAGAACCAAGTATTAATTACGGCATCTGATATTGTACCGTCATATTTGATCATTGTGCCAGTAACCCATCCTGCTTCCCTGGCAATATAGGTCATCCAGCTCAGCCAATAATCAGCTGCATTTGGGTTGTTTGTTATAGTGTTATTTGCTGTGCCTGATGCATAACCATGGTGGAAGAGAATAGTATTCCCATCATCACTGATGTATGCATCACGCGGTATGCCATCCACAGTTAAAATAACTTTTTGGATGACTGAGCTATCTACCGCATACGAGCAGCTTAGCGTTTGGACGGCGTTAAAACGGTCATTGTATGCCCCATCATAATCAGCAGGGATCGTCTTCAGCATTGCGCCACTCTTATACTCTTGCCAGGTACAGCTGGAGGCTCCATTAAATGTTACTGCAACTTTGGCATTATAATGACTCGCTGCCCGCCTCTCTGTCGGGCAAGGCACATCCGAATCCAGCATGCAGTCATCCCAATACGAGGAGCCTTTATAGTAGCCAAGGTAAGTACCGTTGTAGCTGGCAACTGAAGGATCCTGATTCACCTTCATGCCTATTGCTGCGCCTCGAGAGTACCCCCATTCCTGTCCAGCAGGAGTGGGCAATGAATTCATAAAAATGCCCAGCCCGCTCAAATAGCGTTTGCCTGCAGATATTTTCAGATCATAAACATCTATTTCTGGCCCTCCCCCCCAATTAGAGGTGACAGTTAGCTCAATATCATCCACGCCACTCACTGTATAATCACAGCTTGTGATATCAGCTGTTTCATCCAGATAACCATCATAATAGACAAAAGTATCATCAATGGATTGACCAGTATGTCCAATAGCCATCTCCCAGCCTGCATCAAGCTGAACTGTACAGCCCCCAGCACCATTGAAGGTTATCAGCTGCTCCCAAATCTCTATCTCCTGTGCAGCAATAGATTTCTTACCGTCAGATGAGGTACAAATTTGATAATAATCATCGTCAACACCATCACCATCACCTTGGGTGCATTCGATCCCCGATTCCCTATCCTGGATAAGATACATGCCCGCAACATCAGACAGCTCAAGAGTGGCTGTGCCTTTTTTTAGACCCGCAGTAGAGGCGACTTCGGCCTCATCCTCGGTTTCATTGATGCCAGGATCGCACCAATCACATGGTTCTGTTCCTGTCTCAGCTTCAAACTCTGATGCGATATAAAAATCAGTATCAGGGGTAAACACCATCGGCCACCCATCTGAGTATGATTCACCTTCATCAATCTCTGTTACATTAGTCTCAATCAGATTATTGGTGGCCGTATAATTACCACTAAAAGACCAGTTAAGGGTTCCGTTGGCATGTGTCACGTACTCCTGATATAACCCATGGATAAAGGCGCCATCTAATGCGGCTGAACCCCATAGATAGTAGTCACCCCACTCATCTGTCGCCCAGGCCCAACGACTTCCGCCTATACCATCATTAAAATGAATAGAAGAATCAGCGGAGGAAAAACCCACTTCATATTCTTCCGAGTAGTGGAACACTTTTAAAATGTCTACATCTCCAGTCCAAGCCCCATCATAAAGGCCGACTTCTGCACCATGTATGGATTCCACATTAATATAAGTACCGTTTGGAGTAACATCTGCTGCCAAAACCGTACTACTAATAATCAAATAAAGACTGCCGAAGAAAATTTTCACGGGAAAAAAGAGCCGTTTGCAGCAGCGCAAGCCAGCAGCCACAGTGACATTGTTGGATTTTCTACCAGTTTGCGTCATGCTCACCTTTCTCTATGTTTCATGAACGTACGTAGTATGTTTAACGACTAATACCTACACATGTCAAGCGCAACCACAATTACCGCGCTATGTGCATGGTAATTGACGGAAAATATCCCCTAGGAATTGCCTTAATCTCTACTTTACAGCCGGGGGGTTATGCTCTGCCACTTGTATTAAGTAAAGGATCAGCCACTCATCCTTGTCAAGCTAATGAGCGGCATCTATGAACTTACTTCGCCTAAGTTAGGCTGGGTGTGTTGATCCAAGTTCAACTCACCAATTCTCATTGGTCAATAGAGTCTACATAATACTCAACTGGTGTTGTTGCATAATATATATTAATTATCAATTGGTTATCATTAAAGCACGTGCGCCATTACCCTAATTCCATAACCTTATAACGGCATATAGAGCAAACTAATACCTTAGGCTTTGTATCCATCTTGAATCTATGGGTTAGGAAAATCGGCTGTTGTTCATGGAGATAGCTTTAGCGGTTAAATACTGTTCTGTATAGTATGCTGATAATCCAAAACGGGGTATATATGAAAAAAGCACTAATTACTGGCGTTACTGGCCAAGATGGCTCCTATTTGGCTGAACTCTTGCTAGAAAAAGACTATGAAGTGCATGGCATTAAGCGTCGTGCCTCTTCCTTCAATACACAACGAATAGATCATATCTATCAAGATCCGCATGCTGGCAATCAGCGCTTTAAGCTCCACTATGGTGATCTTACTGACAGCTCCAACTTAACCCGCATCCTTCAGGAGGTACAGCCAGATGAGGTCTATAATCTAGCAGCGCAATCCCATGTGGCTGTCAGCTTTGAAGCACCTGAATATACAGCAGATGTCGATGGCATTGGCACTCTACGCCTGCTTGAAGCCATTCGCTTACTGGGGCTAGAGAAGAAAACACGTTTTTACCAGGCCTCCACATCAGAGCTATTTGGTCTGGTTCAGGAAACCCCTCAAAAGGAAACCACCCCATTCTACCCGCGCAGCCCTTATGCAGCGGCAAAACTATACGCCTACTGGATTACGGTAAACTACCGTGAGGCCTATAACATGTATGCTTGTAATGGAATTCTGTTTAATCATGAATCCCCACGTCGTGGGGAGACATTTGTCACCCGCAAGATCACACGTGGCCTGTCTAATATTGCACAAGGGCTGGAAAAGTGTCTGTACATGGGCAATATGGATTCACTGCGCGACTGGGGACATGCAAAAGATTACGTTCGCATGCAGTGGATGATGCTGCAACAGGAAAAGCCACAGGACTTTGTCATTGCAACCGGCCAACAAATATCAGTTCGCGACTTCATCAAAATGTCAGCACAGGAGCTGGGACTAACACTCTCTTTTGAGGGTGAAGGTGTGAATGAGAAGGGTATTATTGAAGCCATAGAGGGTGATAAAGCACCAGCACTAAAAGCAGGAGATGCAATCATTTCAGTTGACTCCCGTTACTTCCGCCCTGCTGAGGTGGAGACTCTCTTAGGTGATCCGACTAAAGCTAAAGAGGAGCTAGGCTGGGTGCCTGAAATCACGGTGCAGGAGATGTGCGCTGAAATGGTAGCCACCGACCTGCATGAAGCGCGACGACATGCACTACTGAAAGAGCATGGATACGAGTTACCCATTCAGGCAGAGCACTAACCATGGCCCGTAACCTATCACAAGCAATCTTTGTTGCTGGCCATCAAGGTATGGTTGGTTCTGCCGTTATCCAGCACCTCCAAGCACTAGGATATACCAACATTATCACTCGCAGACGTGATGAGCTTAACCTGTTAGATCAGGCGGCTGTGCACGCTTTTTTTGAGCATGAGGACATAGATCAAGTGTACCTGGCTGCTGCAAAGGTAGGGGGCATTCATGCCAACAATACCTATCCGGCTGACTTCATCTATGAGAACCTGATGATTGAGGCCAACATTATCCATGCCGCACATTCAGTGGGCGTGCAAAAGCTGCTGTTCCTTGGTTCTTCCTGCATATATCCCAAGTTGGCCGAGCAACCCATGAAGGAAGAGGCACTGCTGACAGGAGCACTGGAATCCACCAATGAGCCATACGCCATTGCCAAAATAGCCGGCATCAAACTGTGCGAGAGTTACAACCGCCAGTATGAGCGTGATTACCGTAGCGTAATGCCAACCAATCTCTATGGGCCAAATGACAACTTCCATCCAGAAAATAGCCATGTAATTCCTGCTCTGCTACGCCGCTTTCATGAAGCCGTGCAATCCAAAGCGGATAAAGTAGTAATTTGGGGCAGCGGCACGCCAAGGCGGGAGTTTCTGCACGTAGATGATATGGCCGCTGCCAGTGTGCATGTGATGGAACTGGACAGTAAAACCTATCAGACAAACACTGAGCCGATGTTGTCTCACACCAATGTGGGTACAGGTGTAGATTGCACAATTCGGGAGTTAGCCGAAACAGTTGCCCATGTCACAGGCTTTACTGGCAAACTGGCCTTTGATAGCAGCAAGCCTGATGGTACACCACGAAAATTGATGGATGTTTCCCGCTTAAAAGCTCTGGGCTGGAAGGCATCAATTTCACTCGAAGAAGGGTTGCAAAATGCTTACCAGTGGTTTTTAGCCAATGCAGTAAAGCGGCAATGAAATAATAAAAATTAACAAGAGCTGTTGTTGATTTAAGCTAATATATTTAGCTTACGTGGAATTTGTTAAGTCTAAACTTAAGTTGAGGGCATTTGTAATGCAAAGTGGCAAAACTATAGTAGGGATAGCGATAATTATTATATTGCTGGCTACTGGTTATGCTTTTTTAGTTGGAGAGGATACTCAAAATAATACTGCTGTTGATTCAGCCTCTCCAGAAAGGTTACCTCAATCGGAGCAATTTCATTCAAAAATACCCAGTAAGGATGAAAAAACTCCAGTACCAAGAGAAAAAGAGAGTGCCGCGATAGCTGTGCCAGCGCAAGAAGAAATCATATTTGATGAGAGCAGCTTGCCGACAGGTTTGCCGCCTGAAGATGCAATACTTGATCCTGATGCTGAAGAGGTAATTGATGGTGCAGATGCTACCCCGGTGAATATTGGTGAGTATCTGGATCCAGACTCAGAATATCCTTTGTCTCCTGTCTCAGATGCTGAAGAGGAGGTTGTGAATATTGGTGAGTTTTTGGATCCTGATGCAGATCCGTTAACAAAGCCTTCAGATGCAGAAGAAACTCCGCAACATATAGGGCCATTTATTGATGTAGATGGAGGTGAATCAGGCGGTGCTGGTCAGTCTGTCTCGGAAGAGGTGGTCAATATTGGTGAGCATATTGATCCGGAATAAATGTTGTAAGACCCGCTGTCGGTGATCTTGTACCAATTAGAGTATAGGGAGCGAGCCTCCTTAACTTACCAGTTACTGAGATAACAGTGATATATTACGGTCATATACGGTATTGATTTGCGGTAATTTCAAGTGCTTTTCTGTAAATACTAAGTTTATCAATAGAATATTGAATTATTTGTAGAGGTTATGCCTAATTGAATGGGGTACTGATTTGCCAGAAAAAGAAAATAAAATAGCCATTGTTGGCATGGCTTTTCGTTTTCCTGGAGGGGTTTCAGATTCAGGTCGGTTTTGGGATGCGCTCAGAGGGGGGGAAGATCTAGTAACAGAGGTTCCTGAAAGCCGCTGGGCGAAGAGTGCCTACTACCATCCTAAGCGTGTTGAACCGGGTAAAAGTTATACTTGGTCGGCAGGTGTAATACCTGGAATAGATGAGTTTGATGCAGAGTTTTTCGGTATTTCGCCTCGTGAAGCCCGGCAGATGGATCCACAGCAGCGCCTGTTGCTGGAGCTGACTTGGGAGGCATTGGAAAATGGCGGTCAGGTTCCTGAAAAATTAGCCGGATCAGGCTGTGCTGTCTATGTGGGCATCGCAAGTAGTGATTATGCCTATCGCCGTATAGATGATTTTAGCTCGGCTGACGCTTATACGATGACGGGTAACACGGGTAGTGTTGCTTCTAATCGAATTTCCTATATTTTTGATCTGCAGGGTCCCAGCATGTCTCTGGATACTGCATGTTCCTCTTCTCTTGTAGCACTTCACCAGGCTTGTAAAAGCATCTGGGATGGTGAGGCTCCAATGGCTATTGCGGGTGGGGTGAACATGCTGCTGCACCCCTTTGCCTTTGTTGGGTTTTCCAAGGCCTCTATGCTCTCGCCCAATGGGCGCTGCAAAAGCTTTGATGCGAGTGGAGATGGGTATGTTCGCTCCGAAGGCAGTGCAGTTCTCTTTCTAAAACCACTGGATCAGGCTGAAGCAGAGGGTGATCCTATTCATGCAGTCATCACCTCTTCTGGCGTGAATTGTGACGGTCGAACCAAAGGGATATCAATGCCAAGCTCTGATGGGCAGGGGGCGTTGCTGCGATCTATTTATCAGGCGGGAGATGTTGACCCTAACCGAATTGCTTATTTTGAAGCGCATGGTACGGGAACGGCAGTGGGAGATCCGATTGAAGCCTCAGCCATTGGCAAAATCATTGGTGCTGAAAGGGCAGAAGATAACCCGCTTCCAATTGGGTCAGTAAAAAGTAACCTTGGCCACCTTGAAACGGCTTCCGGTATGGCGGGGTTGGTTAAGGTAGTGCATTGTCTGAAAAACAGGGCGATCCCTCCCTCTATTCACTTCAATAAACCAAACCCTAAGATTGATTTTAAGGAATTGAATCTTAAGGTTGTAACTGAATATACCCCTGTATCAAAAGATGATACTCCGCTCCTGATGGGGGTTAACTCCTTTGGTTTTGGTGGGGCGAATGCCCATGTGCTGTTGGAGGAATATTCCCCTTCTGTGCGTGCAAATAAGTCCTGTCTGGGGGGTGGTGAATTTCCGCCTCTGCTCCTTTCTGCGCGAAGCGATGACGCATTGAAGCAGCTGGCAAGTGCCTATTTGGATCAATTGAACCAAGCTGATTCTGCTCATTATTACGATCTTGCTTATACGGCGGCTTTTCGTCGGCAACAGCTGGATCAGAGGCTTGCTCTGTTTGGGCGCAATAAAGAGGAGCTGGTTGAGCTGCTGGAAGAGGTTAGCCAGGGAGAATTTCCACCGGGAACTGCTCGGGCGGAGAAGCTGGGTGACTCAGCAAGGGTTGCCCTGGTTTTTTCTGGCAACGGATCCCAGTGGCTGGGAATGGGGCGGCAGTTACTGGAACTGGAGCCGCTGTTCAAACGGACGATTGAAGAGGTTGCGGCGTTACAGAAGCCCTATGTGAACTATTCACTGGTTGATGAGTTTTTGGCAGATCGGGAAGAGTCCAACCTGCATCTCACTGAGGTTGCACAGCCTGCATTGTTTGCTCTTCAAGTGGGCTTGGTGCGCATCCTGTGGTCTAAGGGATTAAAGGCAGAGGCAGCTTTCGGCCACAGCGTGGGTGAAATTACCGCTGCATGGGCTACAGGGGCTCTATCCCTAGAGCAGGCGGTTAGAGTTATTTGTGAGCGCAGTGGTGCTCAGAGCCTGACACGTGGAACAGGACGCATGGCAGCAGTGGGTATTTCTGCCGAAAAGATGGAGACCCTGCTGGATGAGCTTGAGTTTAATGATGCGGTTGAAGTGGCAGCAATTAATAGCCCTACTTCAGTAACGCTATCAGGTTCACTCTCCGCCTTGGAAGAGCTGAAAGACTATTTTGAGGATCAAGGAACTTTTTTCAGGTTGCTGGATTTGCAGTATGCATTCCACAGCCGGTTTATGGACCCTATCCGGGAGAGATTAATAGCGTCATTAGAGGGGCTCTCTCCTGTTCAGGGCCATATGCGTTATATCTCGACGGTGACAGGTTCCGAGCTGGATGGCTCAGCGCTGGGGGCCGAGTACTGGTGGGATAATATCCGTAAGCCAGTACAGTTTGGCAAGGCTGTTGAAGCCCTTATTGATGATGGGGTTCAGGTTTTTTTAGAGATTGGCCCACATCCGATTATGCAGGGCTACCTGAATGACTGCCTCAGAGAGTCTGAGATAAAAGGTAGCGCTGTGCCCACCTTGAAACGAGAGATGGATGAGTCATCCTCTCTTTTGGAGGCGTTTTACACCACCCTGCTTTCAGGGGGGGCAGTGGATATGGATGCGCTGTTTCCTACTGTAGGGCAATACACGCAGCTGCCACCATACCCTTGGCAACGGAAGCGGCATTGGTATCCGCTTACCAATGAAGGTTATGACCTGGTCAACCGGAAAAAAGAGCACCCGCTTTTGGGATATCGACTCAAGCCCGGAGAGCCTCTGTGGGAGAGTCATCTTGATCCCAGTTTGGTTGAATATCTGGCTGATCATGTGGTGGGTGGCATTGCGGTTATGCCGGCTGCCGGTTATGTGGAGATGGCCTTGGCGGCCTCCAAAGCATGGTTTGATATCCCAACGCATGAAATTGAGGATTTGGAGATTAGAGCGCCGCTTCTTCTTGATGGCGAGCAGTCAAAAACAGTTCATTTTACGCTCAACCCAGAAGATGGGCGCTTTACAATAAAAAGCCGTGCCCGCTTAAGTGATGATCCCTGGACTGTAAATTCAGTCGGACGACTTGCCGGGGAAGTTCTGGGACAGCAACCTGAAAAAATAGAGATTTCCAGTGCTATCCCAGATGGGACGACTGTGATTTTGGCGGATGAGCATTACGCCTTGGCGCAAAAGATCGGTCTCTCCTACGGGACTGCATTCCAGGGTATTGCGGAAGTCTGGCCTGAAACGATGGGGGCCTTTGCGCGCCTTGAAACACCCCAGATGATCAGTAGTGGATTAGATCAGCATATTCTCCACCCCGCATTCCTGGATGCCTGTTTCCAGGTGTTGATAGGGATATTTAAAGAAGATCTGGAAGAGAAAGCCAGAGGGGCGCTGATTCCGGTGAGGGTGGGGCGGTTACGATTTTATGGGCTAGATGGCAAAGCCTCTTATTTTCGCGCTAGGGTGACGGGGAAAAGTCCTCGCTCGGTAGCAGCAGATTTTCAGCTGTTGGATGAATTGGGTAATACGCTGGCTGAGCTTCAGGGCTGTCGCTTTAAGGCTGTGGTGTTATCAAAAGAGGATGCGTCTCCAAAGATCTATGATTATCGGCCTTTATTAAAGCCTCGCCAGAATAGTCTGCATGCCGCCTCAATGCCATTGGTTGATGAGCTGATCGCCTGTGCAGAAAAAGAGATAACAGAGCATGAGGATACCCTAAGGCGGAGGGATCATTTTCAGGAGGCATTGCCACTGTTTGATGCTATGGCGGCCATCTTTGTCTATCAGACATTTAGTGAGTTGGGCGTTGGCCAGGGGGTCTTCTCTGTTGATTCTCTGATAAAGAAGGCAGAGATTGATCGGGGCTATAGGCCTCTCTTAGTCCGCCTGCTATCGATTCTTGAAGAGGATGGATTGGTTCGGCGTGAAGAGGGTGTGTGGTGCCTGCTTGATGTTGGTGAGTTGCCTTCGGTTGAGGATATTTGGCTGACCATCCTGGGGGATCATCCCGCTTACCTATCTGAGCTTGTACTGATGGGGCGCTGTGGTAGCAATCTTCCTGCATTGCTGAAAGGAGAGGCGCAGGTTGCCGATATCCTCACACCGCCAAATGGCGGTGGCACGCTGGAACACCTTTATGAGAGTGCGCCCTCGTATGCTGGGGTTAATGTTGCTGCAAGTTCAATGCTGCAAAAGATCGTGAATGACTGGCCTAAAGAGAGGCGGCTGCGGATACTCGAAATCGAGGGGGAACAGGGTGGACTTACAGCTCATCTGCTGCCGTTATTACCTCCTAGACAGTGCGACTATCTATTAGCCGCCGCCAGTGAGGGGAACCTGGCTCAGGCAGAGGTGGCGTTTTCCAGCTACCCTTTTTTCCGAGCGGATCAGATTGATCTGCTGGGTGATAGTACCAACCAGCCGGAAATTAAATCTCATAGCTTTGATCTGATCATCACGGCAAACAGCCTCCATAGTCAGAGTAACCCTGTTGCTACATTGGGTGCGATCAAATCCTTGTTGGCTAAGAATGGATTGCTGCTTGCACTGGAGCGTCAAACAGACCGTTTTACTGATATTACCTCTGGTGTTGAGATAGATTGGTGGAGCCAAAGCCAGGATGCTGAGCACCCGGTTTCACGGCTATTGAGTCCTAATGAGTGGGAGTCTGCTCTCCAAGAGAGTGGGTTTGAAGATGCTGGACTGTTTACCGAGCCAGAAGCAGGCATGGATGCCGGGGCATATCTGGTAGTGGCAAAGAACCCAGAGGTTTCGCAACTGAAAGCTGATTTGGGGATGCAGGGGAAGACTCGAACCTGGGTGATTATGGTTGATCGTGATGCGCCATCCTGGGCTTTGGGGCGGGAGTTGAATACCTGGCTTCATGCTCACTCCCAGAATGTGGTAACTGTTGAAGCAGGGAGTGATTACCAGGAGTTGGCACCTGATCACTACGCTGTTGACCCGACCTCTCCAAGCCAATTTGTGATGCTCCTTGAAGCCATTAAATCACAATCTCTGAGCTGTGATCATGTCATCCAGCTGATGGGGCTTTCACTGAATGACTCCCAACAGCCATCTGATCTACAGGAACATCAAAATAGGCGCTGTCTCAGCATTGCCCATCTGATCCAGGCTCTGGGGCAGGTAGTATTGCCATCCTCCCCTACTGTTTCGTTGATTACTTCTGGCGCAGTAACAGTGCCGGAGATAATCGAGAGCACAGCCAAGCCTTCACCATCGCAGGCTCCGTTGTGGGGGCTTGGCCGGGTCATCATGAATGAGCATCCCGAACTCGATTGCCGATTGATTGATCTCCAGATGGGGCGGGATCTTTCCGGCATAGCGGATGCTCTGCTGACTGAGCTGACAGAGCCGGATCTGGAAAATGAGATTATCCTTACGGATCATTCCCGCTATGTGCTGAGAATGGAGCCTGTGCCGCAGCTCCATGAACGAGATGCTGTGTCCAAAGAGGATATGCCCGGAGATGTCCGTCTGGATTTTGAGACACCAGGTCCGCTGAAAAATCTACAATGGCACCCCTTCAAACCAGGAGAGCTGGCACCTGATGAGATAGCGATAAAACCGCGTGCGGCAGGATTAAACTTCCGGGATGTTATGTATGCCATGGGGCTGCTCCCGGATGAAGCCGTGGAGAATGGTTTTTCAGGGCCTTCATTAGGTATGGAGCTGGCGGGGGATGTGATTGGTGTGGGTTCAGCAGTCACAGATTTTCAAGTTGGAGATCCGGTTGTCGGCTTTGCACCCTCCTGCTTTAGCAGCCATGTCATCACCAAAGCCTCTGCTGCAATGCCCAAGCCTGTTCACTGGACATTTGAAGAGGCCGCTACCATTCCTACAACTTTTTTCACCGTCTACTATGCCTTTCACCATCTGGCTCAGCTGCAACCGGGAGAGAAGGTGTTGATCCATGGTGCAGCGGGTGGCGTGGGTATTGCCGCTATTCAGTTTGCCCGTTACCGGGGGGCTGAGATTTTTGCTACGGCAGGCTCAGATGAAAAACGTGATTTTGTGCGCCTGCTGGGTGCTGATCATGTCATGGACTCCAGAAGCCTGCTGTTTGCTGATGAGATTATGGAGATCACGGGTGGAGAGGGCGTTGATATTGTCCTCAATTCTCTGGCGGGAGAAGCGGTTGCCAGGAACCTCTCGGTACTGAAACCGTTTGGGCGCTTTCTGGAATTAGGGAAGCGGGATTTCTATGAGAATAACAAGATTGCATTGAGACCATTCCGCAACAATATCTCCTATTTTGGGATCGATGCAGATCAATTGATGGTTGAGCGTAGTGCACTCTCCAGTCAGCTTTTCAAAGAGATGATGGTGCTGTTTGAGGAGGGGGCACTGCGTCCTCTGCCGCATCGGGTCTTTCCTGCCAGCCGGGTTGCCGATGCCTTTCGTTATATGCAGCAGTCTCGTCAAATTGGAAAGGTGGTTGTCTCCTTTAATGGTGAAATGCCTGCCGCCCAACAACAGGAAGCACGGTTGCCTGAACTGAACCTCTCGGCAAATGCTGCCTACATGGTGACGGGTGGTTTGAGAGGTTTAGGTTTGAAAACTGCCAGCTGGCTAGTGGAGAAGGGTGCTAAAACATTAGTACTGCTTGGCCGTAGCGGCATGACAGATGAGGCTGTTGAGGTTGTTGCCGGGCTGGAGGCCAGCGGTGTTGAAGTGCATGTCAAATCGGTAGATGTCAGTGATCTTGCTCAAATGGAAATAGTCTTTAAGGAGATTAAGCAGGAGCTTCCACCATTGGCGGGTATTGTGCACGCGGCTGCAGTGATTGATGACAGCCTGATAAAAGATATGGATGCCGGGCAAATGCACAAGGTGTTTGCTCCAAAGCTACTTGGAGCCTGGAACCTGCATCAATTGAGCAAGGATCTGTCGCTGGAATTCTTTGTCCTCTATTCATCGGCTACGACCTATTTTGGTAATCCGGGGCAGGCGAATTATGTAGCTGCCAATAGCTATTTGGAATCATTGGCTGGTTACCGTCAGTCATCTGGGTTGCCTGCCTTGGCGCTGTCGTTGGGGCCGATCTCCGATGCCGGTTTTCTTGAACGTAATGAAGCGGTAAAAGAGGCGTTGCAATCGCGTATGGGTGGTGCCTCATTGACCTCGGGTCAAGCTCTTGCCATGTTGGAAAAGCTGCTGGCCAGTGATCGACATGGAGGAGCAGTTGTAAATTTTGATTGGGGTGCAATTCAGCGCTTTATGCCTGCTGCGGGTGCTCCAAAGTTTGATGAACTACGTCGCTTGCTTGAGGAGCCCGGAGGCGTGGAGGGCGCGGAGGATATCCACCAGCTTATTGCCGGACTTTCAGCGGAAGATGTTCAGGCGCTGGTTGCAGATATGCTGATCTTGGAGGTGTCTCAGATTCTGCGATTGCCTCATGACAAACTACCCCAGGACCGTTCTGTCTTTGATCTGGGCATGGATTCGTTGATGGGAATGGAGTTGGTGATGGCCATTGAAGGGCGCTTTGGAATCAAACTCCCGGTCATGGCATTGACAGAAGGGCCGACTATTGTGCGGCTAGCAGAGCGTATAGCGAACCTTCTGAGAACGGATGAGGGGGATGAGAGTGAAGTTGATCAGCAGCACCGTGATACGGTGGAGGCTGTAGTTTCACGCCATGCGGAGACCTTGAGTAGTGAAGAGATTGATACGGTGGTAGAGGGCCTGACTGCCAATGATAAGAGCGATATCAGGTTGGTTCAATGAACAAATCCAAAAATCGTCTGTTTGGGCTTACTGCCCAGGCCAAGGGGCATCTGATTCAGCAAATGCTCAATAATCGCTCGGCAAGTGCTGACCGTAATGCAGCGGCTGCAAAAAAAAGCAGCCGTTTTAGTTTCTCAAGTAGTGATGTCCCTGATGAATTTACCCGCTTTGATAAATTCCCTGCGTATCAGCAGTTGCTGGTGCATAAGCTTGCTGCGGATAACCTAAATATTGCCAGCCCCTTTTTTCGGGTTCATGAAGGGATAGCAGGTGGTAAAACCATTATTGATGGCCGTGAGCAGATTAATTTTGCCAGCTATAACTATCTGGGCTTGTGTGGACACCCTGATGTTTCAGAGGCGGCAAAAGAGGC
>Ga0316190_10000347_pt1 | contig 32100 bp, 30 predicted proteins | sample Eddworburrow2_MG_FD_204929 | JGI IMG/M metagenome (GOLD analysis project Ga0316190, IMG submission 204929) | Coastal sediment microbial communities from Maine, United States - Eddy worm burrow 2 | ecosystem: Environmental > Aquatic > Marine > Coastal > Sediment | place: USA: Maine | collected... | reverse complement strand
CTCTTCCGCTGGGTCCTGCCGCCAGGGGTGGTGGATCGTGTTGACCTTGATCGCCTGGAGTCGGTGCCGTGCACGTTCGTGTCCGACGAGTTGACCGAGCGCCTGGCCGACCTGGTGTTCTGCGCCCCGCTTCGTAACGACCCCGGCCGGTACCTGTACCTCCTGCTCGAACATCAGAGTGTGCCCGATCCGATGATCGTCGACCGGGTTGACGAGTACGTGCACCGCATCACCTCGTGGGTTCGTCAGAACCAGCCGGAGCGAGTGAGCGACCGGCCATTGGTGGTACCTGTTGTCGTGCATCAGGGAGTCAACGGGTGGAAAGGCCCTCGGCGCCTCCACCACGAGACCCACGAACTGTTTCCTTCTTGAAGCCTCATATCGCCAACTTCGCGCCTTTGATCGTCGACCTGGCTGCCGTCGATGACGGAGACCTGCGTCAGGCGCCCCTCGACGCGGCAGCGGCGATCACCCTCGGCGCTCTCCGCGACGCCACACGTTCGGAACTGGTATTCGAGCAGTGGCATCGCTGGGCCGACAGCGACGATCTCGACGACAACGATCTCCGAGCTATCCTTACCTACAGCACAGAGACCAGCGACCTCGCACCCCGCGAGCTTCGGCGCCACTTCGCCCGGACGATCCGAACCAGGAGCCACGCCATGACGTCAACCGCCGACCAACTCCGAAACCAGGGCAGGCTGGCTGCCTTTCGGGAGATGCTGGCCACCCAGGCCACTGATCGCTTTGGCTACGTCGAGCCGGACCTGCAGGCTCGCATCAATCGGGCCGACGAACATCAACTCCGGGCCGCCATCCGACACATCCTGACGGCGGAAACCCAAGACCAGATCCTCGGCTAGGAACGGTGGTCGACCGATCACTGAGGTAGGGCTGGAGTCGATGAAGGTCAATCTCCGCTCGGCGCGTCCCGAGGATCACGACTGGATAGTCGCCGTGGTCGACGATTGGTGGGGTCGCCCAGTGACCTCGGCCGTGCCCCGTCTGTTCCTCGACCTCTTCCATCGGACGAGTCTCGTTGCCGAAATCGATGGGGAGCAGGTGGGCTTTCTGATCGGCTTCTGCTCACCATCGCAGGACGACTGCGCCTACATCCACTTCGTCGCCGTCGACCCGGCTCACCGAGGTCACTCGATTGGCCGACTGCTGTATGAGGAGTTCCTCCACCTTGTCCGAAGCGAGGGTCACCGGATCGTGAGCGCGGTCACGGCTGCGGTCAACGTCGACTCCATCGCCTTTCACCAGCAGATGGGATTCGCCGTCTCTGACCCGATCGACGACTACTACCGACCGGGAGCGACCCACGTACTGTTCTCCAAGCAACTCGACGGCTGAGGACACGGCCCCGTGTCGGTCGCCGACAGTTGCGGTTGCCTGGAGCTACTCGTCGTTGAGTGCCGCCAGTTCTGTTTCCCACGTCTCGGCGTCGACCGAGCGCAGTTCTTCGGCCAAAGCGAGGCCGGGCCAAGACGTTGCATCGAGATGGGTGATGCCCGACCGGGGCAGGCCGCGCCGGTGGTTGTCGCCACGGGGAAACGGGGTGCGCCGTCTACGCTGAGGTCCATGGACCTCCCGCCGCCAGCAACTGATCGACGACAAGCACGATGTCGGTCGTGAATGATCACCTGACCGACGATCTGCGCCCGGAACGAAGGGTCTTCGCCAACCGCACCCTCAACATGCGGTCGGTGCAGGCTGTTGGCTACGACATGGACTACACCCTGATCCACTACCGGGTTGAGGAGTGGGAGAAGGCAGCGTTTCGTTGGGCCCGCGACCTGTTGGCGGCGCGCGGCTGGCCGGTGCAGGATCTGAAATTCGACCCCGATCGGTTCACCCTCGGCCTGGCCTTCGACCTGCAGCTGGGCAATGTGGTCAAGGCCACGCGGTTCGGTTACGTCCAGCGGGCCCAGCACGGCAATCGACTGTTGCCCTTTGACGAGCAACGGGCTGAGTACCGCGAGACCGTTGTCGAGCTGTCCGAACCCCGCTTCGAGTTCATGAACACCCTGTTCGAGTTGTCACGGGCCAACCTGTTCACCCAACTGGTTGACATCCACGATCAGGAGCCGCTGCCCGGGGTGAACAGTTACGCCGACCTCTACTGGCAGGTCAATGATGCGCTCAGCGAAACCCACCTCACGGGGGCGTTGAAGGTCGAGATCGTGGCCGACCCCGACCGCTTTGTGGTGCCCGATCCCGAGATCGCCCCGACCCTGCTCGACCAGCGAACAGCGGGCAAGCAGCTGCTGCTCATCACGAACTCCGACTGGTCCTACACCCGTCAGATCATGGCCTACGCCTTTGATCGCTACTGCCCTGAGGGCACCACCTGGCGTGACCTGTTCGACATCGTCATCGTGTCGGCCAACAAGCCCCGGTTCTTCTCCCACACCGATCCCATCTACCACGTGGTCGACGAGGACCGCTCCCTGCTGCAACCCCACCTCGGTCCGCTCCAGGCCGGGCAGGTGTATTTTGGTGGCAACGCCCGCCTCGTCGAGGACAGCCTCGGCCTCGGTACCGGCCCACCGCTCTACGTCGGCGACCATCTCTTCGGCGACGTACTGGTGACCAAGGACGTGCTGCGCTGGCGCACCGCCCTCATCGCCCGTGAGTTGGAGACCGAGATCAGCGACGCCCTCGACTTTGCCGACGGTCAACTCAGGCTTCAGGCCTTGATGGGGGAGAAGAGCGTCGCCGAGCACCGTCTGGCGGTATTGCGTCTCCACCGCCTCCAGGGCCAGCACGAACAGCGACAGGACCCCGCCGCCGTCCCCACCCGACGCGAACTCAGCGAGCTCAACGAACACCTGTTGGAGCTCGACGCCCGCATCGTGCCGCTGGCCCAGGCCGCCGCCGAGCTCGGCAACTCCACATGGGGGCCGCTCATGCGGGCGGGCAACGACAAAAGCCTGTTTGCCCGCCAGGTCGAACGCTACGCCGATGTCTACACCTCCCGGGTCTCGAACCTGCGGCACGAAACCCCCTTCGCCTACCTGCGGGCGGCCCGAGGTTCGTTGCCCCACGATGGTCCCGCGGCCGAGGTCGATTCCGACGCTTCAGGCTCCTAGACAGGTGTGACCCCTCAAGTGGGCCCGGCCGATGCGGATGTGGCCGGGCCCACGAGCCGACGCTTACGCTGAGGTTCGATTTGGGAATGTCTCGCGGGTTGGTCGGTCTGTCGGGTCGGGGAAGCGCTTAACCAGTTCCTGGGCCTGCTGAGCTGTCCCGCTCGCCCAACACCTGCTGGTGGGTGGTCTGTAGCTGGGCCAGGTCGTCTTCGGCCGAGCGGCCGGACAACACCATGCGGTTCCATTCGGTCTGGCTCACCTGACGACGACGCCAGCGCCACAGCAGCCACCCGATCAGAACGCCCAGTAAGAGGGCGAGGGGGAGGGGGAGGCGTATTGCAACCAGTACCCAGATCATGTGGTGTGCTTCCTTGTGGAGGGTGAACTGGGGTTGGGGGCTGCGGTCATCCGAAGGTGTCCTTGGCCGTGAATTCGACTCGGCGGTTCTGGCTCCGGCCGTCCTCGGAGTCGTTGTCAGCGATGGGGGTCGTTTCGCCGAATCCGATCCCCTGGAGGAGTTCGATCTCCTCGGCCAGGGTGTGCTCGGACGTCTCGACCGTGCCGGTGGGGGTGAGGCCGGCGGCCGTCGCGGCGTCGAGGGCCTGGGCGGTCGGGCGCCACTTGGGTTCTCACCGGCCCCGGCATCGACGGTGATGTCGGTGTCGGTGAGAGTGGCGTTGGCCCTGGTCAAATCACCAAAGGTGGCAACAACCGCCGCCAGGGCCGAGACCTTGTCGTCGGTGTCCTGATCGTCGGGACCCCGGCCGTCTTCCAGCAGCTGCTCGATCTGACCGGCGGAGAACCCTTCCGGCAGTGTCCCACTCACCTCCAGATCCCGGTAGCTACCGCTGAATCTCAGGCCGTTGGCATCAACACCGGCTGCTTCGAGGATCTCGGGGGCAGCGTCCTCAACGTTGTTCTCGATGGTGACGGTATAGATCCAGAGGGCTGCATCCACCAGCAGTATCAGTGGCAGAAGCAGCCAGGTCAGGAGCTTTCAGACCGGCCACGGCGGCTTCCTGTTGTCGTCGCCCTCGAGTAGTGCGCTGCGAGGCCACGCCACGTCCTGGGGCGGATCCGCCGTGTCCGGGTGCGTCGTCTCGCTGGGGCTCGCACCTCTGTCAGCCAGGCCGGTTCGACCATTGCTCGCAATCATCTGTTCTCCACCATCGCCGCGGCGCCCGATTGCGGTCGCCGGGTTCATGACGCATGGATCGACATGTTTATTGCAAGATTTTCCCCGATCCGCCCACAAAGTTTCCAACGGCGCGGGCAGGTCTGGTCCGGTTGCCTGCTGATGCTCTGGTTGATGGGTTCGAAGCGGTCGCCCGCTGGGCCGAGGCGGTGGCCGTCAGCGGTTCGGGCCGCGATCCATACTGACCGGCTGCCAGCGTTCCAGTTCCACCTTGGGTAGCACCGTTGGATTCACGCAGGCCATGGGCCAGCGGCCCTTGAGAACCAGGCTGATTTCGCGGGCGGCCCTGGTCTCCGAAGCGGCCCGCATCATCGACGACGCCGAGGCCACATGGGAGTTGATGATCACATCGTCGAGAGCGAACAGGGGGTGGTTGAGGTCGGGCGGTTCCTGCTCCAGGACATCGAGGGCAGCCCCGGCGATCGAACCGGAGGCAATGGCCTCGGCCACAGCGTCACCATCGACGGTGCCGCCCCGGCTGGTGTTGATCAGGATGGCCGTGTCCTTCATGCGGGCCAGTTCGTCGGCCCCGATCAGATGATGGGTCTCCTCGTTGAGGGCGGCGTGCATGCTGACAAAATCCGACCGTTCCAGCAGCTCCTCCAGCGACAGCATCGGCTGCACGCCCTCGGCCGCCATACGCAGCGAGCTGACGTAGGGGTCGTGGGCGATCACGTTCAACCCAAAGGCCTTGGCCCGCCGAGCCACGCTGGTGGCCACGTTCCCGAAGGCCACGAGGCCCAGCGTCATACCCCGCAGCGGAGGGAAGTTGTTGAGCAGCGGACGGCTCTTGTGCCACTCGCCCTCGGTGCGGGCCATGGCTTCGATCCGGCGGAATCGGCGCCACCCGGCCAGCAGCAACAGCAGGGTGTGGTCGGCCACCTCCTCAATGAAGGCATCAGGGGCGTTGGTGACGACGATCCCGTGATCGGTGGCCGCCTCCACATCCACCATGTCGACCCCGACACTGGCCAACCCGATGACGACGGCCTTGTCGAGCTGTTCGATGATGTCACGGGTGATGCGTACGCCCCAGGTGGTCATGAGGGCATCGGCGTCGCGGGCTCCCTCGATCAGGGCCTCGGGCGAGGTGGCGTGCACTTCGTGCAACTCGGCGATGTCGCCGAAGATGTTCAGCTGGCGCTGGTAGCGGTCGTCGACCACCCCGGGGCGCAACATGGCCGGTAGCGGGGCGACGATCTTCTTCTTCTCGGTCACGTTCACTCCTGGGTCCGGCATGGGATTGGTTTTCCGGTCGCCAGTCGCGGCCGGATTACCAGCTAGGAAGACTAGGCCCCGCTACCGAACCACTCAACCTGGAGTCGCCCGCTCCTGGCCCTGGCACTGATCGCGGGACGCGGGCAAACGTGAGCGTCGGCACCGATGGTGGCTAATGTGCGGGAGTCCGCCGGTATCCAGGGCGGCGAGAGGAGCCAAGCGATGACCGACTTCCCCCTGCCCTACGCATCCAACGACCTGAGCGGCCAGGTGGCGCTGGTAACTGGAGCCACCTCCGGTCTCGGCCACCGCTTTGCCCGGGTGCTGGCCGCCGCCGGCGCCACGGTGGTGGTCACCGGTCGCCGGACCGAACGGCTCGACGAGTTGGCGGCCGCCATCACCGCCGACGGAGGCCAGGCCCTCCCCATCACCCTCGACATGACCGACAACGACAGCATCATCGCCTGCGTCGAGCAGGCCCAGGCCGACCTTGGTCCGGTCACGATCCTGGTCAACAACGCCGGGGTACCCGATGCCCAGCGGGCAACCAGGATGCCGCTGGAACTGATCGACACCGTGTTCGACACCAACCTGCGCGGTCCGTATGTGTTGTCCTGCGAAGTGGCCCGACGCCTCATCGAGGCCAAGTTGCCAGGGCGCATGGTCAACATCTCCAGCATGGGCGGCTACCAGTACAGCGGGCAGGGGGCGGCCCTGTACTCCATCACCAAGGCCGGCATCGTGCGGCTGACCGAGGCCCTGGCCGTTGAGTGGTCGCAGTTCAACATCAACGTCAATGGCATCGCCCCCGGCGCCTTCCGCTCGGAGATGATGGACGGCATGCTGGAACGCCTCGGCGACTTCACCAAGACGTTCCCCCGCAAACGACTCTGCGAACCGGCCCAACTCGACTCAACCCTGCTCTACCTGTGCTCCCCGGCCTCGGAATGCGTCACCGGCACCATCATCAAGGTCGACGACGGCCAAGGCCCCCGCTGAGCCCCGAAGGCCGGTTCGACCATGACCAGCAGCGGCCAGACACCACCCACCAGGCCTCCGCCCCTAACCGGCATCCGGGTGCTCGATATCGGGACCCTGTTGGCCGGTCCCGTTGCCGCCACGTTGCTTGGCGATTTTGGGGCTGAGGTGATCAAGGTCGAACAGCCCGGCCGGGGCGACACCCTGCGGGGCAGCCCGCGTGACGGGCGGGCAGGCCGCTCGGCGTCGTGGCTGGTTGAGGGCCGCAACAAGAAGTCGATCACCGTCAACCTGCGGGTCGAGGCCGGCCAGGCCCTGCTGCGGGAGTTGATTACCCACGCCGACGTGCTGGTCGAGAACTTCACCCCCGGCACCTTGGAGAAGTGGGGCCTGGGGTGGGACGAGGTCCATGCCCTCAACCCGGCCCTGGTCATGACCCGGGTGTCGGGCTGGGGCCAGACCGGCCCGTACGCCAAGCGGCCGGGTTATGACCGCATTGCCCTCGGTTTCTCCGGCTACATGTACCCCACCGGGTTCCCCGATCGCATCCCCGTGCGCCCGGCCTTCCCCACCGCCGACTACAACAGCGCCACCTTCGCCGCCCTGGCCACGATGTTGGCGCTCTACGAACGGGACGTCAACGGGGGAGAGGGGCAGATGATCGACCTGGCCCTCTACGAATCGATGTTCCGTATCACCGGGGATCTGGTGGCCGACTTCACCCGTCACGGTCGGGTCAGGGAACGCATCGGCAACCGCAACGCCACCTTCACCCCCGCCGGCACGTTCTCCACCAGCGACGATCGCTACGTTCAGATTGCTGCCGGAGGCGACAACGTTTGGCCCCGTATGGCCGCCGCCATGGGTCGTGACGATCTCGCCACCGACAAGCGCTACGCCCGGGGCCGGGACCGCAACGAGCGGGCGGCCGAGCTCGAAGGCCTGGTAGCCGAGTGGGTTGGCCGTCACACCTACGCCGAAGTCGAGGCCATGCTGGTGGAGGCCAAGGTGCCGGTCGGGGGGATCTACACCGCCGATCAGATCGTGGCCGATCCCCACTACGCCGCCCGGGAGAACGTCCTCACCATCGACGACGAGACGATCGGCCCCTTCCCCATGCCCAGTGTGGTGCCCAAACTGTCGGCCACGCCCGGCCGGGTCACCGCCACCGGCCCGGAACTGGGTAGCCACAACGACGAGATCCTCAGCGGGTTGCTGGGTCGCAGCGAGGCCGATCTCGATGCCCTGCGGGCTGACGGTGTGATCTGAGCGGTCCAGTCTGAATTTATTATCTTCTGCCTGCTTTTTGTCAGATTAGAAGTAATTAAGAGTATTTTAGACGGAGATTTCGGAGCCCTACTGGGGTCCAGGTCCAGGGCCCGCTGCGGTGGCACCGTCGGGACCCGTCGTTGTTGGGGGTATAGCCTTGTGTCTATGTCAACCTTGCCGGTCGATGACGAGTTCCTGGCTCGTCAGGACACTCTGAAGGTGCCTGAATCATCCCCCCATCGCTGGGCGGCCGAGTTGATCTCGCAGGCGGCGACTGGGTTGCTCGGCCCGGGCTTTCACGTCTTTGCCGACATGAATTGGTACCACCAGGAGTATCCGTATCCGGTGGCTCCCGACGTAATGGTGATCCCGGCCGAGGGCGTGGAATCTCGTTTACGTTCGTATCAGCAGGGTGATGGGCCGTCGCCGACGTTGGTGGTGGAGATCCCATCAGAGAACAACACCGCGTTCGAGGTTCAGAAGAAGAACTTGCGCTACAAGCGGCTCGGTGTCGTGTCGATCACGGTGTACATCGAGCCGGGCACCGAAGGGGTGTTCCGCCAGGGTCCCGATGACCAGGATCATCGCAACTGGACGGGCAAGCCGATTCCCGAGCTCGGCGGCCTTTCCCTCGACTTCGACGATCAGGGTGAGCTGCGAGCCACTACCCCGGAGGGGTATTCGGGAATCCGCTATGCCGAGATCATCCAGGCCGGCGCTGAGGCCAGAGCTGAGGCTGAGGTGGCCGAAGCCAAGGCTACGGCGGCGGCCAAGATCGCGGCCGCGGAGAAGAAGACGGCTGCCTTGCTTGCACAGTTGCGGGCCGCAGGAATCGATCCTGAAACCCCCTGAGCCCTCGGTGGGGCAGGTTCGGTGGCATTGGGCCAAGCCTCGAAACGGTTGCCGCGGATCGGTGTAGCGCGAAGCCGTCGATCTGGGGTTTAGGGGTGTGAAGAGCGACGGCGACCCGGAGTTTGAGGCACTGGTCGACCGGGCCCGGGCCTGGTGCCGGCGCTGTTGACCATGCCTGAGAAGCAGCGCTCGGCCGTGTGGCGAGGGCCATAACCATACCGACGCCGCCCTGGCCACCCAGCTCCGACGCTACGGCGATGCCCTTGAGGCCCATCACCGGCGGCTATCTGCCAGCCAACTCGACACCTGAGACCACCGAATCGACGACGCCAACCTCCCAACCCGATCGCCTTGAGCCTGGTGAACGACCGAATCTGCTTCCTGACAGCAAAAAGTGGGTGATCGTCGAGTCGTCGATGGCCGACACGTCAGACCCAGACTTAGGCTCAGAAACTGGAGCTTGGGCCTGGCAAGCCGACGATGGCGGGCTCTACATTCTGCTCTCCCGACCTGCCGATGGCGAGAGCCGCGGCACCCTCGACCTTGCTTCCCTGTTGGAGTCGACGGCGAATGTTCCGGTCGAGGTCTGGGACTCCGCCATCTCCAGCGGTGTACGTCGCCGCCTCGATGCCATCACCACCGCCGCCGAGGTTGCGGCCTCCAACGCCTTCGCTCTGTTCGAGAGCCTCGTCGAGGTCGACCTCGAAACCTGGCGCCAACTGGTGACCCCCATCAACGCCGAACCCCTGCACCCCTGCTAGCCACCGCTGGCTCCATTTGGTATCGGACGGCTGGCTGAGCTGTATCAATGGTTCTGGGCGGCCAGCCGCTTGCCTGCTAGAAGTAGGGGTCATGGCCAACTCATCCTCGCGCCCGTCCTCATCGTCAAGCCCGCGCCGCGGCGCCCCCGACGGGGCCGTGATCCGGCGCACGGCTGAGGAGTCGGTGCCGTGGTGGCCCGAGCCCGTCCTGCCCCCGGTCGGTACCCCCAATGTGGTGGTGATCCTGCTGGATGACACCGGCTTCGCCCACCTGAGCTGCTTCGGCTCGGTCATCCCTACCCCCAACTTCGACCGCCTGGCCGACCGGGGACTGCGCTACACCAACTTCCACACCACCGCCCTGTGCTCCCCGACGAGGGCCTGCCTGCTCACCGGCCGAAACCACCACTCCGTTGGCATGCGCGCCCTGTCGAACTTCGACACCGGCTTCCCCAACATGCGGGGCCGGATTGCGGCCTCGGCCGGAACGGTGGCCGAGGTGCTCCAGGGCGAGGGGTTCAACACCTTCTGCGTCGGCAAGTGGCACCTGGCCCCCATGCGCGAAGCCTCCGCCGCCGGCCCCTTCACCGACTGGCCCCTGCAACGGGGGTTCGATCGCTACTACGGCTTCATGCAGGGCGAGACCGACCAGTTCCACCCCGAGCTGTACGAGGACAACAAGATCATCGAGGTGCCCCGGACTCCGGGTGAGGGCTACCACGTGTCGGCCGACCTGGTCGACCAGGCCATCGGCATGATCCGCTCCCAGCAGTCGATGGTGCCCGAGCGGCCCTTCATGCTGTACCTGGCCTTCGGCGCCACCCACGCCCCCCACCAGGCCCCCGATGAGTACCTGGAGAAATGGCGGGGCCACTTCGACGAGGGCTGGGACGTGTGGCGCCAACGAGTGTACGAGCGACAGCTCGACATGGGCGTCATCCCGGCCGGCACCGAACTGGCCCCCCGCAACCCGGGAGTGAAGGCGTGGGATGAGCTGAGCGACGACGAGCAGCGTCTGGCCTGTCGCCTCCAGGAGGCCTTCGCCGCCATGCTGGATCACACCGACGCCCAGTTGGGTCGCCTGCTCGACAACCTCGATCAGCTCGGAGTCACCGACGACACCCTGGTCATGGCCCTCAGCGACAACGGTGCCTCCCAGGAGGGTCTGGCCGTAGGGGTGACCGATTCGTTCCTGTACTTCAACGGTTTGGAACAGTCGGTGGACGAGGCCATGGACCGGCTCGACGACATCGGCACCGTCCGCTCCAACACCAACTACCCGTGGGGTTGGGCCCAGGTCGGCAACACGCCGGGTAAGCGTTACAAGCAGAACACCCATGGCGGCGGGGTGCGCGATCCGTTGATCGTGTCGTGGCCAAACGGCATCGATGCCGCGGTGCAGGGCCAGACCCGGGACCAGTTCCACCACGTGATCGACCTGACCCCGACGATCTTTGATCTGGTCGGGGTCCAGGCCCCGGACACGGTGAAGGGGGTGCCCCAGCAGCCCATCGAGGGCACCAGTCTGGCCTACACCCTCGCCCCCGAGGCCGACGACAGCGGTTCGGTGCCGACCCGCAAGGCCAGCCAGTACTTTGAGATGAACGGCCACCGGGCCATCTGGGCCGACGGTTGGAAGGCGGTCACCTTCCACGCCCCCGGCAACCACATCGACGACGATGTGTGGGAGCTGTACCACCTCGACGAGGACTTCTCCGAGTGCAACGATCTGGCCTCCGCCGAGCCCGATCGGCTGCGCAAGATGATCGAGCTGTTCTGGGCCGAGGCCGGCCGCTACGGGGTGCTCCCCATCCAGGGCCGCATGACGGCGCTGTTCGGCGGGCACCGCACGCCGGGCACCCCTCGGGACCGGGACCGCTACGTCTACCACCCTCCGGTGCCGCGAATCCCCGCCGACGCCGCCCCCCAGTTCGGGTCCCGGAGCTGGGATCTGACGGCACGGATCGAGCGGCCGGAGGCGTCGACGGCAGGGGTGTTGGCCGCGCTCGGCACCATCAACAACGGCCTGGTGATCTACGTCGACACCGACGGTCACCTCGTCTATGACCACAACGCCTTCATGACCCACACCGTCGTCCGCTCCTCGGTCACCGTCCCCACCGGGGTGTCGACGGTGGGGGTGACCCAGGAACGGGTCAAGCGGGGCCCGGCCCGGGCCCGCCTGTTCGTCGACGGCGAGGTAGTTGGGGAGGGCATCATCACCATGGTGCCGCTGATGATCTCCTCCATCGGATTCGACATCGGCCGCAACCCGACCGGGGTCAGCGATGACTACGAGGCACCATTCGCCTTCGCAGGCACGATCAGCCACCTCGAAGTGGCGACCATGCCTGCGCTGTCACCCGACGAGGAGGCCGCCTTGGAGTTCAGCGCCGCCGAGCGCACCCAGTAGCCCTACCCAGGTCGCGGTGTCGGTCAAGCCGCGGTGTCGGCCGCCGACCAGCGCTGGGTACCGCCCATGCCGTACTGCTTCAGCACCAGGGCGCGGGTCGGGCGGATGGCCAGGAATGCGGTGCCGGGCGAGTCATCAGGACCACCGGGGGCGAACAGGTTGAGGTCGTAGTCGAACACGCCGTCCTACAGACGGCGCTTGGTCTCGACGTCGTCAAAAAGTTCAGCCGTTCCCCACACCTCGACCCCGTCGCCAACCTCGGTCACCTGCCAATGCAGGGCGACATTGGCGTTGGCGGCAACGTTGCGGGCCTTGACCTCGTCGAGGCTGATGTCTCCGCTCATGATGATCTCCTTCTTGTCCGGTGTGGAGGCTGTGCGGCCTCGCGACTGTGCGATTGTCGATGGCTTCGACCCTACGTCGCGTCCGCCCGTGTGTTCGTCGCCGGCACCGACTTGATCGATCGCGGTCGACTATGTTGGCCGTAACCGGGGACCACCACCAGCAGAAGGAAGATGACATGAAGAACACGCTCGATGAGGTTCTGGCGGCAGGGGTCAAGCGGGGGGCGGTGCCGGGGGTGGTGGCCACCGTCGTCGATCGTGACGGGGTGCGCTACGAAGGAGCGTTCGGCGAGCGGCAGATCGGCAGCGGGGTGGAGATGACCACCGACACCGTCGGCGCCATCTTCTCCATGACCAAGGCCATCACCGGCGCCGCGGCCATGCAGTTGGTGGAGCAGGGTCGGCTGGACCTCGATGCCCCGGCGTCGGAGGTGTGCGAGGAGATTGGCGCCATCGGCGTGCTCGACGGTTTCGACGACAGTGGCCAACCCGTCACCCGACCTCCTGCCTCACCGGTGACGCTTCGCAATCTGCTGACCCACACCTCGGGCTTCGTCTACGACATCTGGAACGAGGACATGACCCGCTGGCACGAGGTGACCGGCGTGCCCAACATCTTGACGTTGCAGAAGGCGTCGCTCAGCACCCCGCTGATGTTCGATCCGGGAACCAGATGGCAGTACGGGATCGGTATCGACTGGGCAGGCCAGATGGTGGAGAAGGTGTCGGGGCAGACGCTTGGTGAGTACTTCGCCGAGCATCTGACCGGCCCGCTCGGCATGACCGACACCGCCTTCGCCCACAACCCGACGATGCTGGAGCGGGCGTCCGCCGTGCACGCCCGCATGCCCGACGGCACCCTGGCCCCGATCGAGCTGCCACCCCCCGACGACCCTCAGTTCGAGATGGGTGGCGGCGGTCTGCACGGCACCATGGCCGACTACGGCCGGTTCATCCGCATGATCCTCAACGACGGCGAGCTCGACGGCACCCGCCTGCTCAACGCCGACACGGTGGCCCAAATGGCCTCGAACCACATCGGCAATATCCGAGTGGAGTCGTTGCACACCGCTGCTCCGCAGTTCTCCAACGATGCTGAGTTCTTCCCCGGTGAGCCCAAGTCGTGGGGGCTGACGTTCCAGATCAACGAGGCACCAGCGGCCACCGGTCGTCCGGCAGGCACCCTGATGTGGGCCGGGTTGGCCAACAGCTTCTTCTGGATCGATCGGGAAAACGGCATCGGCGGGGCCTTCCTCAGTCAGATCCTGCCCTTCGTCGACAGCGGATCGGTTGACCTGTTCTTCGAGCTGGAGTCAGCGGTCTACGACTCGCTCTGACGGGTCGGGCTCAATCGGCGCAGTGGTCGCCGCTCGGGGCGAGGTCGAGGGCGGGGTTGCGGTCGAAGAAGCCGAACGGTTTCAGCACGAAGCCGAGCATCTCGACCGGCATGACTGGCCAGTCTTCGGGGCGGACGATGTGGGTGGCGCCGAAGGTGTGCCACACCACCACATCGGTGTTCTCGATCGCCCGGTCGGCGGCGGTCCATGCCGGTAGGCCCTGCCCGCCTGGGTGCAGGGCGGGGAACTCGCCGGCGGGGTAGCGCTCGTCGGGATCGAAGGGGGTGACCCACAGATTCTTGGTTGCGAAGGCCGCCCGTTTGGCGATCGACGACTCGGGGGCGGCCAACATGGTCGGGGTGTAGCCCGGCATCAGCTTGTAGGCCACCGGTTGGCCCAGACCGTTCAACTGTTCGGTGTTCTCGATGAGCCAGGTCCGGCTGGCCGCCGGGTCGGCGACCCGCTGGGCCTCGGACTCGGTGCCGAAGACGGTCTTGACCGCGTCGAAGGCGTTGAGGTGGGGGTTCTCGGGCCCGGGGGCCGCCGCGACCACGTCGACCTCGCTCACCGTGTTCGGCCCGTCGTCGAGCTCGAAGTCGAGGCGGAAATTGAACAGGTGTTGGTGGTGGGGGGCGGCCAGGTTCGGTCCGATGCGGGTGGCGCGCTCGGGGTCCTCACCATCGGCCAGGGCCTGGGTCTGGACGATCCCCGTCATCTTCAGCACCAGTTCGATCGTGCCGTCGAGGTAGAAGTTCCAGTAGAAGGCGTACTCATAGTTACCAACCGTGGCCACCGACGACACCACAAACCGGCGGGAGCGGCGCACCTCGGTGGTGTTGGAGGACGAGTCGAAGTGCTTCCACAGCACCCCAAAGTCCTCCTCGTGGATGCACACCGTGTTGTTCTTGACCGCCACATTGCCGTCCTGGTCGGTAGTCAGGCTGTCGAGGTAGTGGATCTCGCCCAGACAGTCGCACCCCAACTCGAGGCTGTTGAGCAGGTGGGCGAGGCCAATCTCACCGGCGTCGAAGGCGTTCTTCCACCAGTGATTGGTCATCGTGGAGCCGTAGGGCACGACCATGTCGCCCAGGGCCGCCCGATACAGCACGGGGCGGGGACCGTCGTCGCCGTGCCAGGTGATCTGGTGCAACACCAGACCCTCGATGGGAGAGATCGAGACCCGCATCGACCAGCGCTGCCACCTCAAGAGATGGCCTTCGACGGTGAACCCTGGTCCGTCCGGTTGGGTGATGTCGAGAGGGGCCAGGTGGCGCAGGGTGCCCCCGTTCTCGGTTGCGGCCTCAACGCTGTAACGACCATGGGCCTCGGGTATCGGCACCACGTCGCCGTCGATCAACTCGATCAGCTCGCCACTGTCGTAGTCGACGACGGCCACCAGGTTTTCGACGGGGTGGGCGTAGCCGTTGTCATCGGGACGGTCCCGCACATAGCTGACGGCCCGGCAGATGCGGCGGTTCTGGCGGTCGAGGTCTGTACCGAAGTCGCCGGCGGGCCAGGGGTCGATCTGGATCTGGTCGACGTCGGTGATGCCGCGCCGAGCCAGCGCCTCCTGGTAGCGCGGATTGGCCTTCAGCGTGGTGTCGAGAAAGGCGACCTCCTCAAACATCATGTGGGGGTGGGCGTTCTCGACGTCATCCCAGCTGGTGACGACACCGGCGGCCAGGCAAACAACGGCGATCGAGGTTTGGCGGGTGTCACGGTCGTAGGCGACGACCCGGGCCTCCCGCTCGATGGCATCGCCAGACTGGAACGCCTTGACGACTTCCTTGGCCGGCTCGTTGAGGGTGATCGAGGTGAACCGGAGCCGTGGCCCGATCCCGTCCCGGGCCCGCAGGATCGCTACTGTTCGACCGATCTCGTCGGCGTTGAGGGGATCGAGGGGGTGGGCCGTGGCGCCGTTGGCACTGGGGCCATCGGCCGCGCCGCCCTGGGCGTTGGCGATTGGGGTGCTGGGGTTCGAGGTGGTCACGGGGCGTCCTCCGGCTCGGGGCGCCCGTGTGGGTCCGCCCAGGGAGTAAACGCTAGTTGGTGGCGTCGGCTTGGACGAACACCAGCTCGACGTCGGTGGCACTGGGGGCGGCCTCGAGGGGGAGTGTCTCCGCTGAGCTGCCGCAAGCGGCCAGGAAGGTCGTGGCACCGGCCACAACCAGGAGCCCGCCGATCGTCCTCAGATGCGATATCGATGTCCGCACGAACGATGAGAGTATCGGATCGGTGGCGCCGGGGGCCATCAACCCCTCGCTTGCTCCCATGGGCGCTCCGGCCAGCGGTGCTTGGGGTACCGGCCCCGGAGATCGGCTCGAACCTGGGCGTAGGAGCCCCGCCAGAATCCGGGTAGGTCGGTGGTGACCTGGGCCGGGCGCCCGGCGGGGGAGAGCAGTTCAACCGTCACCGGCGCCCGATTGGGGCCGATCACCGGGTGAACGTCGAGGCCCAACAGGTCCTGGAGGCGAACCGACAACACCGGTCGGCCGGACTCGTAGGCCAGTTTCCGGCTCCGACCATGGGGCAGTTCGACCTGGGTGGGGGCCAGCCCGTCGAGCGTGGCCCGTTGTTGCCAATCAAGCAGGCCCAACAGACCGGCCGACACGTCGAGTCTGGCCAGGTCGGCTCCCCGGCGGCAGCGTGACAGATCCAGCCACTCGTCGATTCGGGCCAGGAGGGTCTCGTCGTCGACGGTGGGCCACTGTTCGGGGGCCTGTTCATGAAGCCATGCCAGACGGCGGCGCAGGTCGTTGGCCTTGTTGCTCCAAGGCAACAGCTTGAGCCCTTCGTGGCGCAGCCCGGCGGCAATGGCCCTCGCCACGAGTTCGGGCGGAGGTTTGGGGAGAGGCCGTCGGTGAAGGACGATGGCTCCCAGCCGTTGCTGCTCCTCGGCCGTGACCGCGGCGGTTCTGGTGTCCCACTCGACGTGGTGATGCCAGGCGATGTGGTCGGCGGCGGCGGTCAACAACGCGGCGCGCTCGATGGGAACGGCCCGTCGGATGTTGGCGCTGCGGGCCTCGCCGTCGGCCTCGACGACCACGATGAACTCCGACCCTTCCAACGAACTCCGCTGAGGCAACGTGGCCTCGCGCCCGGCTGCGATCAGATACCGGCCCGGTCGTGACGGTCGCTCCTGAGCGATCCGGTCGGGCCAGGCGGCGGCCAACAGCGGGCCAAGATCACCGCCCTTGCTGCGGCGGCCGGATCGAGCCCGCTGTCGATCCAGCCGTTTCTCAAGTCGCTGGGCAGGGCGGCGGAGCGCACCCCGTCGTTGATCAAGCTCGGCGGCCAGGTCCACACTGCTCGGTCGGCGATCATCATCGAGCAGCGCCGCCACCAGGGCTCCCAGTGGCGCCGAGCCCTGCTCGTTCGCCGTCAGCAGCAGGGCGCTCAGGCGCGGATCGAGGCCCAGACCGCCGGCGATCCGCCCCCGCTCGGTGAGCGATCCGTCATCGCCGACCAGGCCCAGGTCGTTCAGCAGTCGAGCACCGGCGGTCAACCGGTGCTCGTCGGGGCGATCCAGCAGGCGTAGATGGCGGGCCGCCGGGTCGCCCCAGCGGGCCAATTCGAAGGCGAGGGGGAGCGGGTCACCGGCCAGGATCTCCGGTGTGGCCGCATCATCGAGGTGGGACTGTTCCTCCCTCGACCACAGCCGGTAGCAGCGGCCAGGGCTGAGACGACCGGCCCGGCCCCGTCGCTGATCGGCCGAGAACACCGTGACGTACCCCGTCTCCAGCCGCCCGAGGCCGGTGGTGGGATCGAAGCGGGCACGGCGGGCCAGACCCCCATCCACCACGGCCTCGATCCGGGGCAGGGTCACCGACGTCTCGGCCACGGCGGTGGCCACAATCACCCGCCGCGGTCCGGAATCGGCCAGAACCCGACGTCGGATGTCGCCATCGGATGTGCCGTGCAGCCCGACTACCTCGGCCGGTGCGCTGCGCAGACGGGAGCTGACGTCGTCGATCTCACGCCGACCGGGCACAAAGACGAGGACGTCGCCGTCCACCTCGCTCAGGGCACGAACGGTGGTGGTGGCCACCGCCTCGGTCCATTGACGGGGCGACGGTCGGGGGCTGTGGATCGTCTCCACCGGGTAGGTCCGGCCCGGTACCTCGATGACGGCGACCCCCGACGGTGGGCGGCTCCCTGGGGTGGGTGCGGGTTCCTCATCGGGTTCCGAGGGGCCGAGAAGCTTGGCGATCGGGACGGGGTCGAGGGTGGCCGACATCACCACCAGCGCCAGGTCGTCGCGGATTGTGGCCCTGACCTCGAGGGCCATGGCCAGAGCGAGATCACTGTGCAGATTGCGTTCGTGGAACTCGTCGAAGATGATGACGCTGACCCCGGAGAGTTCAGGATCCCGCTGCAAACGGTTGGTCAACACCGCCTCGGTCATGACCTCGATACGGGTCTGATCCGACACCCGCCGCTCCCCCCGCATGGTCAAGCCAACAAGGCCGCCAACCACGCCGCCTGCCTTCCCGGCGTCGTTGGCTGCGGGGTCCACGGCCAGAAGACCGGCCAGGCGTTGGGCGGCGGCCCGGGCGGCCAGGCGCCTTGGCTGGAGCACGACCACCCGACCCGCCGTTGCTTCGGCCGCCAGCAGGGGGACCACGCTGGTCTTGCCTGCGCCGGGCTCGGCCGTCAACACCAGCGACCCGGTGGCGATGGCGGCCGTGATCTCGGTGGCGAAGGCTTCCACCGGAAGGTTGGTTCGGCGGCGGGGGAGTGGTTTGGGTTGCATGGCAGGGGCCTCAGTCTCTTTCTACCGGCCGCAGCGTTGTACTCGCCCTTGGGCCGGAAGCTACGATCGCCCTGGGGGAGCGTTCAGCGAGTCGACAGCCGAAGGGGGCCTGATGTTGACCTTGACCGATGACCAACGCCGGCAATGGAACACGCAGGGTTATCTGGTGATCGAAGGGGCTCTTGACTCCGATCAGGTGACCCTGTTCAGCCAGGAGATCGACCGTATTCGATTGGTGCCGGGTTGGGAGCCTTCCGATGTCGCGCTGGGCCACTACGGCCTGGTTGAAGAATCAGCCACGACCTCTCCCGACGGTTTTCTGGATCGACGGGACCTACTCAACTACGGGCCGCACTTCATTGACCTGATTGATCAGCCTGGCATTTTCGATCTCATCGTCGATCTGATGGGTCCTCACCTCATGCTCAGCATGACCCAGGCGATCGTCCGACCCCCGACCGACAAGTTTCCGGGCTACACCCATACCGATGGTGGCGAGGGGCTACGGGAGATCAGGGTGACCGAGTCGAGCCGTCCCATTGCCATGAAGGTCCTGTACCTGCTGACCGACGTGACCGAGGACGACTGCGGCGCCCTCACCGTTTTCCCCGGGAGCCACCAACACGAGTTCCCGTGGCGATCCGAAAATCGGCTCACCCCGCATTCTCCCGGCGCAGTGCAGTTGCACGGCCGGGCCGGCGACGCCGTGCTCTTCCCCCATGCACTGTGGCATGGCCCCTCTCCGAACTATTCCGGTGCCGCCCGCAAGACGTTGTTGTACAACTACTGCCAGATGTTCGTGCGCTCCTACGACCATGAACTCACCCCCGAAGTCACTGGTTCGTTGACCCCCCGCCAGCGTCGATTGTTGGGCGATCTGGGCTACGGCTTCCGCCCTGGTTCCTATTTCTACGTGCCGCAGGACCAGGAAGCGATGATCTACCAGAACGTCGACGCCGCCGATGGCGCATGGACCGGCCCTGATATCGGTTGGGCCGAACCCGACCCCGTAGAGCCGGCTCCGAAGCTATTGCAGCCTCGAACCCCGTGATCTGCGAGTCGCTGGTGAAACCTGGTCGACATCGGCCGCTGGCCGTAACATGCGGGTATGAAAATCGGAATCAATGGCTCCGGCCTTCTTGCCCGTCCCGAGCTCGGCGCCCTGGTGGCCGACATCGAAAAGGCCGAACAGTCCGGCGTTGGGAGCTATTGGCTGGCCCAGACCGGCCTGGTTGACGCCCTGACCACCTTTGCCGTGGCCGGAGCGCGCACCTCAACGATCGAGCTGGGCACGGCCGTCGTGCCGACCTGGCCCCGCCACCCCCAGGCCCTGGCGGCCCAGGCCCTCACCACCCAGGCGGCAACCGGCGGCCGGGTGGTGCTCGGTATCGGCCTCGCTCATCAGCCCAGCGTCGAGGATCGCTGGAAGCTCACCTGGGAGAAGCCCATCCGTCACATGCTCGATTACCTCGGTGTGTTGGAGGATCTCCTGGCCACCGGCAAAGCTTCCTATCAGGGGGAGGTCTGGTCATTCGAAGGGGAAGCACCGCGCCCCACTGACAACCCACCAGCGATCATGCTGGCCGCCCTCGGCGATCAAATGCTGCGCATCGCCGGTCGCCGGACCGAAGGCACGATCCTGTGGTGCGTCGGACCGCGCACCCTGGAACGCCAGATCGTCCCGCGCATCAACGAGGCCGCGGCCGGGGCAGACCGAAGTGCTCCCCGGGTGATCTGCAGCCTCCCGGTGTGGGTGACCGACCGACCCGATGAGGCCCGGGCCATCGTGGCCAAGACCCTCACCATCTACGGCGAGCTGCCGTCGTACCGGGCCATGCTCGACATCGAAGGGGTCGACGGACCGGCCGACATCGCCCTGATCGGTTCTGAGGACGAGGTCGGAGAGGGGCTGGCCGCCTTGGCCGCCGCCGGTGCCACCGACTTCACCGCCGTGATCCAGGGCTTCGACGATGATGAGCAGAACCGGGCCTGGCAACTGCTTACCGCCGGCGGTTGACGGCGACGCCGTTGTGCGCAATCGGTTCCGGTAGTAGAAGAATGGGCCCTCATGGCCCATCCCGGAATCCACGCTGCCACCAGACCTGATCACCCGGCGGTGATCATGGCCGGATCGGGTGCAACCCTCACGTACCGTCAGCTCGACGAGGCCAGCAACCGGCTGGCCCACCTGTTGCGGGCCAGTGGCCTCCGCCCCGGTGATCACGTGGCGCTGTTCATGGAGAACCAACTCCGCTACATGGAGGCAGTGTGGGCCGCCCTGCGCAGCGGGCTCTATGTCACCGCCATCAACAGCTTCCTGACCGCCGATGAGGTGGCCTACATCATCGACGACAGCGATGCCCGGGTGGTGATCAGCTCCCGGGCCAAGGCCGAGGTGGCCACTGCCATCGACCCGGCAACGACCCCGAAGGTCGAACGGTGGTTGATGATCGACGGTGTGCCCGCGGCCGATGGTGCCCCGCTGGGGTCCGGGCCTGCCTGGGAGGCGTTCGAGGAGGTGGTTGGTGCCTACCCGTCGACGCCCGTCGATGATGAGACCCCCGGTATGTACATGTTGTACTCCTCGGGCACCACTGGGCGACCCAAGGGCATCAAACGACCCATTCCCGAGCACCCCGTCGATGAGCTCGACGTTCGCACCGAGCGCTTCTTCATTCCCCAGTACCGCTATGGACCCGACATGGTCTACCTCTCACCGGCTCCCATGTACCACGCCGCCCCGCTCGGCTTCTCCACCGCCGTGCACCGGGTTGGGGGCACGCTGGTGATCATGGAGCGTTTCGACGCCGCAGGCTGCCTGGCCGACATCGAGCGCTACGAAGCGACCCACAGCCAGTTCGTGCCCACGATGTTCGTCCGCATGCTCAAGCTCGACGAGGCCGAACGGACCCATTCCGACCTGTCGAGCCTGCAGGTCGCGGTCCACGCCGCCGCCCCCTGCCCACCGGCGGTCAAGCAGCAGATGATCGACTGGTGGGGCCCGATTTTGTATGAGTACTACGCCGGTACCGAGGGTAACGGCGCCACCTTCATCACCAGCGAGGAGTGGCTGGAGCGACCGGGCTCAGTGGGGCGTATCCGTCAGGGGCGGATTCACATCTGCGATCCGGAGGGCGACGAACTCGGACCGGGCGAGGTCGGCGGTGTCTACTTCTCCGGCGCAGGCAGCTACGAGTACCACAAGGCCCCGGTCAAGACCGCCGAAGCCCAACTCCCCGGTGGTCGCACAACGTTGGGCGACATCGGCTACGTGGATGAGGACGGCTACCTCTTCCTCACCGACCGCAAGGCCCACATGATCATCAGCGGCGGGGTCAACATCTACCCCCAGGAGATCGAAGACGCTCTCATCGCCCACCCCGAAGTGGCCGACGTTGCCGTGTTCGGCGTGCCCGACGCCGAGATGGGGGAGCAGGTCAAGGCCGTGGTCCAGCCGGTCGACGGGGTCGGATCGCCGCAGCTGGCAGCAGAACTGATCGGGTATGCGCGCGACCGGATTGCCCACTACAAGTGCCCACGGTCGGTCGACTTCGAAGCTGAACTGCCCCGCCTGCCAACCGGCAAGCTCTACAAACGCCTGCTACGAGACCGCTACTGGGGCAAACACGACACCAAGATCGTGTGATTCGGCGTCGAGTTCGGAAACTCAGACCCGGTACTGCTGCTGAAGATCGAGGACCTCGGGTAGTCCGACCACCTGGTTGAAAGCGGTGAACGGATCGCCCCCGCCATCGCCGGTGTTGTCGACGGCCGGAACCGGGCCCGGAACCGGGGGTGTGCCGTTGGCCGCGATCTGGGCCAGCGCCGTCTGCATGGCCTTGGTTGCTTGCAACAGCAACGAGATCGGTAGCAGCAGAATCTTGTAGCCCATGGCGGCGATGTCGACCGCGGGGAGCAGCGGCGTCTTGCCGCCCTCGACCCAGTTGTAGACCAGCGGCACGCCGAAGTCCCGGGTGGCGGCCGCCTCGAACTCGTCATGGTGGCGCAGGGCTTCGATGAACAGCACGTCGGCCCCGGCCTCGGCGTAGGCCTCGGCTCGATCGAGGGCGGCGTCGAGACCTTCCATCGCTCGGGCGTCGGTGCGGGCGATGATCACCAGATCGGGATCGGTGCGGGCGCTGACCGCAGCCCGGACTTTGGTCACCATCTCCTCGACGGAGATGACGGCCTTGTTGTCCATGTGGCCACAGCGCTTGGGGGCCACCTGGTCCTCCAATTGCAGGGCGGCGACCCCCGCCCGTTCGTAGTCGCGGACGGTGCGGATGACGTTCAGCGGGTTGCCGTAGCCGGTGTCGGCGTCGGCGATGACGGGCAGGGTGGTGGCCATGACCAGACGCCGGGCGGCGTCGACCATCTCGGTGGCGGTGAGCAATCCGATATCGGGCCGACCCAACAACGAGGCAGACGAGCCGAACCCGGTGAGGTAGCAGGCGCCAAATCCGGCCTGTTCGATCAACCGGGCACCCAGCCCGTCGTAACAGCCGGGCACGATCAGCAGATCGTCGCTCGACAGCAGCCGACGCAGGGTCAGTGGGCCGGGCGGCCCGGCATCGAAGAGGTCAGACATTTGATGGATTAGACACCGAGATGGTCAGGCCGTGCCAAATGATCAGGGCTGGCGGCCGGTGAAGGCGATGAACTTGGTGATCAGGCTGGCGTCGTCGGCCACATCGATCTTGGCGTCGAACATGCCGGGCTGGCGGATCATGGCGTCCATCGGCTGCAGCGACTCATAGGCGTGGGACACGATCTGCTCGGGCAGTTCTTCGCTGTGACCGATGGCCCGGGAAAGGTCCCAGGTGTGCACGAGCAGATCCATCATGGGGATCCCGAGCGCTTCGGCTACTGGCCGGGCGCCCATGGGGGTCTCGATGACCTTCTCCAAGGTGCCTTCACTGGCGAGGGTCTGCTGCATGGCCTGGCTCATGGCAGCCCACCCGGCGGCGGGGTTGTCGCCGAGACCGGCCCCGACCTCGGCTCCGAAGGCGCTTCCGGTGCGCTGCTGAATCTCGACGGCGTGGTCGACCAGTTGGCGCACGGTCCAATCATCACACGGAGTGGCCGCGTCCCATTGCTCGGGCGTTACGGCTTCGAGCCGTTCGCTGAAGGCATCGGCTACGGCGGTCCAACCGGCAACTACTGGGTTCATGATGTACCTCGTCTATTCGAGCGCCCACGGGCGCCGACCCACTCTGGGCATCAAAGGCACGATAACGATGTTCGTTGCCAACCGGGTCTGGTCGCGATCAGCGGGTGGCCAGGTCGATGAGCCAGCCGAAGAGCGGGTCGTCGGGACGGGTGGTCATCATCTCGGGGTGCCACTGCACGGAGACGATCGGCAGCTCGAGGTGTTCGAGGCCTTCGATGGTGCCGTCTTCGCTGCGGCCGGTGACGGTGTAGCCATCGCCGAGACGATCGATGGTCTGGTGGTGGAGTGAGTTCACCGAGCGCTCCGGGCCGTAGAGGCCGCCGAGGATGGAGCCCGGTTCGAAGGTGACGTCGTGGATCTCGGTTTCGGGCGCCAGGTCAAAGCGGGAGTGGGGCGGTACGTCCTGGTGGAGGGTGCCGCCCGCGTGCACGTTCAACAGCTGATGGCCCCGGCAGATGCCGAGCACGGGCTTGCCCTTGGCGATGGCGGCATCCAGCAGATCGAGTTCGAAGCGGTCCCGGACTGGTTCGACCGGGAACTGGTCGGTCTCGGACTCGGCGCCGTAGAGGCCGGGATCGAGATCGGCTCCGCCGGGCAGCAGCAGACCGTCGGCCCGGGATATGATGTCGACCGCATCGACCCCGAACGGGACGTAGATGGGAATCCCTCCCCACTCGATGACGCCCTTGCCGTAGTCAGCGAAGTACAGGTCGATGTCGACGGTGGTGAAGCTCGATGGGAACCCCTCGACCTGGCTGGCGGCCTTGCGTCGGCCAGGGATGACGATCAGTGGGGCGGTGGTCATGGGTTCACCGGAAAGGCGACGTCGTCGAGAAACCAGTCAACCAGGCGATGGCACTGCTCGATGTTGGCCGCTTCGTTGCTGCGGGCCTCGGCCAGGAACTCGTCGCGCCCGACACCGAGCTCGTTGAGGTAGTCGTCGCTGGCGAAGCTCAGCCACTTGTCGACGTGGGCCACGTCGATCTCGGGATGGAACTGGGTGCCAACCGATTGGCCGATACGGAAGAGTTGGGGCGCGTCGTCGGTGCGGGCCAGGTGCTGGGCTTCGGGAGGGGGCACGAACCGGTCGTGGTGCCATTCGAGCCACGGTCCGGGACCAACCGGGTTGGCTTCGCCATCGACGGCTTCGATCTTGAACCAGCCGATCTCGGTGACCGGGGCAGGCTCCACCGAGCCGCCGAGGGCTTCGGCCAGGAGCTGGCCGCCGAAACAGACGCCCAGAATGGGGGTGCCCCCTTCGTGGGCGGCGCGGATCAGCTCAATCTCAACGTCGATCCAGGTGTCGATCTCGGCCTTGTTGGTCAACGAACGCACCGAGCCCATGGGCACGATCAAGTCGTAGGCGCCAAAATCGGGGAAGGGAGCAGCCTTGTTGGGCTCGTCCATGTCATTGGTGATGAGGTGGGTGTGCACCTCGAAGCCACGCTCGACCAGGCGGTGCTCGACCTGGCAGGCAGGACCACCAGGTTCGTGGACCAGGACGAGGGCGCTCTTCATCGCTACAAGGTAGCCATTGCGGCCGAGTGGTCCCAAGCCGGGGACTCTCTACCGGGGGAGAGGTACGGCTACGATCGGCGCCGATGCGGTCGGGCCGGTGGGTGATGTTGGGGGGTCTGATCGGCGTCTACTTTTCGTTCGGGGTGGTGGTGGCCTCGATCGCTCCGATGCTCGATCTGGTTCGGGCCGACGTCGGTGCCTCACGGGCCCAGATGGGTTTCATCCTGGGGGCGTGGGCGCTGTTGTTCATCGGCACCGCCCCACTGGCGGGACGGGTGATCGACCGCTACGGACTACGCCTGTCGGTCCTGGCTGGAGGTCTCAGCGTTGCCGGATCGGCGCTGGCCCGGGCCACGGCGTCGGGGGTTGGGACCCTGTGGCTGGCCGTTGCGGTGTTCGGGATCGGAGGGCCGCTGGTGTCGGCTGGTGCCCCGACCCTCGTTCGTCAATGGTTTGACGATCCCCGTGAGCGGCGTCGGGCCGTCAGCGCCTACGCCATTGCGCCCTCGTTGGGCTCGGTGGCCACCCTGTCGCTGACCAACCCGGTGCTGCTCCCACTGTTCGGGAGCTGGCGCGGGGTGCTGGTGGCGGAAGGTCTGTTGGCCCTGGTGGCGACCGCGGTGTGGATGGTGGCGACCGGCCATCTGGCTCGAAACGCTGGTGCCCACCCCTGGTCCAGCCCTGCGGTGGCGGTCGACGGGTTCGCGAGGGCCGGCGGCAGCTCATCGGTGCGGCGACTGCTCAGCTCGGGTTCGGTCCGGTTGGCGTTGGGCCTCGCCTTCCCCGTCTTCTTTCTGAATCACGCCCTCAACGCCTGGTTCCCAACACTGTTGCAGGAGGTGGGCGATCTCGGTGCCACCGCCGGCTCGAACTGGGCGGCGGTGTCGCGCCTGATCGGCATCGGCGCCGCGTTGGTGATCCCCAATCTCGGTTCGCGGGTGGTCGGCCGCAACCCGCTTCCGGGTGTGTGTGGGGTGCTCGCCCTCGGCCTGTTGCTGCTTGGTTTGGGGTCGATGTCCACCGTCCCGCTTGCCGCACTGATCATTGGTGCGAGGGGGGCCATGGTGCCGTTGGGGGCGTTGCTGCTGATGGAGGCCGACGGTGTCGGGGCCCGCAACACCGGCACCGCCAATGGCTTGTGGTTCGCCGTCGGGGAGATCGGCGGGGTCACCGGACCGCTCAGCGCCGGCCTCATCGCCGACTCCTCATTGGGGTTCGAGGGCGTGGCCATCGGGCTGTCGTTGGTCGCGGTGTCGACCGCGGTGGGTTCGGCCAGGATGTTGAGACGGCCGGGCGCCCTCTGACTTACCGTGCCCCGCTCAGGTTCGTGACGCTGCAGCCACAAATGGGCTGAGCGTCACGAACCTGGGAAGTTCCTTCAGGAGCGGGATCGACGCTGTTGGCTCAGTAGATCTCGATGAGACCCGCGGCCCCTTGGCCACCACCGATGCACATGGTCACGACGCCCCATCGGGCTCCACGGCGCTTGCCTTCTTGAAGAAGGTGGCCGGCGCAACGGGTGCCGGTCATGCCGAAGGGGTGACCGATCGCAATTGAGCCGCCGTTGACGTTGTACTTCTCGGGGTCGATACCCAAGGTGTCACGGGAGTAGAGGCACTGGCTGGCGAACGCCTCGTTCAGCTCCCAGATGTCGATGTCCTCGACGGTGAGCCCGTGACGCTTGAGCAGCTTTGGCACGGCGTAGACCGGGCCAATACCCATCTCATCGGGCTCGCAGCCGGCAACGGCCCAACCCTTGAACGCACCCATTGGTTCGATGTCGCGGCGGGAAGCTTCCTCGTCGGACATCATCACCACCGCAGCAGCGCCATCGGAGAGCTGGCTGGCGTTTCCAGCGGTGACGTAGTTGCCCTCGCCTCGAACCGGCTTCAGCTTGGCCAGGCCTTCCAGTGTGGTGGTGGGACGGTTGCACTCGTCGGCGTCGACGGTGTACTCGACGATGCTCTCGTCGCCCGTTTCCCGGTCAACCAGCTTCATCTTGGTTTCCATCGGGACGATCTCGTCCTCGTACAGGCCGTTCTCCTGCGAGGCGGCCATGCGCTGCTGAGAGCGCAGCGAGTACTCGTCCTGGGCCTCGCGGGAGATGTTGTAGCGATCGGCCACAATATCGGCCGTCTCGATCATGGCCATGTAGATGGCGGGGTACAGCTCCGGCAGGCGGGGGTCCATGTTCTCGGGCCCACCCATACCGGGGCTGGGAATCGAGATCGACTCGACGCCGCCCGCTACCACTGCATCGGCACCATCGGCCTTGATGTAGTTGGCGGCGACCGCGATTGAGTTCAGCCCGGACGAACAGTGCCGCTGGATGGTGTTACCCCCGGTTGTGGTGGGTAGACCGGCCAGCAGGCTGGACAGCCGACCGAGGTTGCCTGCGCCGTGGGCGCCGTTGCCGAGGGCCACGTCTTCGATTACCCCCGGTTCAACCCCCGATTTTTCAACCGCGCTGCTGATGGCATGGGCGGCCATGGTCATGGCCGGCGTCATGTTGAACCCGCCTCGTCCCGCCTTGGCTAGACCAGTCCGGGCATAGGAAACAAATACTGCTTCGCGCATCGAGCGCTCCTGTCGTTTTGGGAAGGGTGGAAGGCCTCTCGCCCGGTAAATGCTAGGCGTCAACGCTTCCGGCAACCAGATCAGAGCGCATGCGATTCTGCACACGGCCTGCTGGGAGCACCAAACGATCGCTGGAAGGCGATACTGATTCAGTGGACAACGACCCCGAGAAGCCGTCGATCGAGCCCGGCTCGGCGGCCCGTGCCGCTACCGGTGGTCTGCCGAGTCGGGTTCGGGCGCTGGCGTTCCCTGCTGTAGTGGTGGCCTTGTTGATCTGGGCGGCCTTCACCGCGTTGCAGCAGCCGGAGTTGCCTGAGTTCGAAGCGACGGGCGAACCGCTGGCGTTGCCCGAGTCGGGCACGATGCCCGGTATCTCGGAGCCGCAGTTGGAGCAGATGCTCGTTGGTCAACGGGGCCGTCCGGTGGTGGTGAACATCTGGGCTTCATGGTGCGCCCCTTGTCGAGCCGAGATGCCCGTGCTCCAGGAGGCGGCACAAACCTACGGGTCTGAGGCGGTCATCCTCGGTGTGGCGGCCAACGACAACCCCGACGCGGCCAAGAAATTCTTGGATGACCTCGGCATCACCTACCCCAACGTGTTCGACAGCAGCGGGGCTATTCAATCCGCGCTGGATCTCTCGACCTTTCCCACGACGTATGTCTTTGGGGTTGACGGCAAGCTGCGGGCGCGGGTCAACGGTGGGGTCTCCGAGCAACGCCTGGCCGGGCTGATCGAGGACGCCTTGCCATGATCGACTTCGGCTTGTTGGTGAGCATGATCCTGGCCATTGGCGTGCCATCGGTGGTGGCCCGCTGGTGGCCGCTGCGGAGCTTCCCAGAGCCGGTCGGGGTGTTTGATGTTGCTCTGGGCCCAGGTTTCCTCGGTCTCGCCGTCGGGCGGTTGACGGCGGTCGCCCTCGACGACCCTCAGTCACTGGGGCGTGTCGGTGATCTGCTCATCATTCGCAGCGGTGTCGAGTTCTGGGCCGGGGCGGCGGCGGGCACCGCATTGATGGTTTGGGGTGCTGTCCGCCACGGCGTTTCACCCTGGCGACGCCTGGCCGACCTGGCCCCGTTGGCCTTGATTGGCCACGCCGCCTATGAAGCAGCGTGCCCCTTTCGTGATGGGTGCTTCGGGCCCGGGTCGGCCGTGGGGCTGCGACCACCGGGACTGACCACGACGATGCTGCCGATCGGGCTGGTGATGGCGGCCACCGTGGCCCTGGGGGCGGTGGTGTTGCACACCCGGGCTCGGCCGATGGAGACCGTGATCGGGGCAACCTGGTTGGTGGCGACGGTGCGGGCGATCGGCTCGGTGTGGTTGCCCCACGTCGGTGAGGGTTTGACCCGTCAACACCAGACCTCGATTGTGGTGGCCGTTGTGTCGTCACTGGTGCTGGTCGGCCTTGTTGTCGCCGGGCGGAACAGGGATCCGATCGTTCCGGAGTCGGTGGCCGCTGGTGGTCAAGAGCCGTGATCGGGGGCGCCAGACAATGGGGACGTTTGCCTCTGCTACGGTGCGAGAACCTTGACCCACGATGGAATCAAGAGGCACAGGACGTTGTGGCTTTGCGGTGGAACGCGACGTCACCGTGAGAAAGGCAACCATGAGTTCCCCTGAACTGCATGAGCTGAGCGAGAATCAATGCTGGCGCTTGTTGGGGCGCAAGAAGGTGGGGCGTCTGGCGGTCTCGATCGAGAACCGGCCCGACATCTTTCCCGTCAACTACCAACTCGACGAGGAGACGATCGTCGTCCGCACCGGCGCCGGTTTGAAGCTGGCGGCGGCGACGCTCGGGGTTGGGGTGGCGTTTGAGGTTGACGCTCTCGATGAGATGGACCACACCGGTTGGAGTGTGGTGGTTCATGGTTCGGCCGAGGAAGTTGCCGGCACCGAGGAACTGATCGACGTTGACCGCCTGTTGATCGAGCCGTGGAGCCGGGGAGTCAAGAATCGCTACCTTCGGATCACCCCCAGCAAGGTCACCGGCCGCCAAATCTCCAGCGAACCGGGCAAACCCGCGTCGTTCCCAATCGGTCGGGAACTCGACTGAACCCGTAGTCCCCATGGTCAAGTGATGAGTGAAGCGACGAGGAGTCAATGATGGAGCAGGCCCTGCAGGTTGTCGGTGTTGACGGCTCGCCCGGTTCACAGAAGGCGTTGAACTGGGCGCTGGCCCGGGCCGATCGGCTGGGGCCGGTGCAGCCGGTTTCGGTCTGGCACTACCCCTGGTGGGCGCTCGTTCCCACCGTCGCCGGGACACTGCTGCCTCCTGGCAACGAGGAGTTGGAGGCTGCAGCCGAGAGGGTCGTGGTGGAGATGCTGGACGGGGTTGATCCCGCCCTCTACCGGGACCCTCGGATTCTGCACGGCGCGACCGGCCCGATGATGATCGAGGCGGCGGGCGATGCCTCGCTGCTGGTGGTGGGGACCAGAGGGCTGGGCGCCGTGGCAGGCAGTGCGCTCGGCTCGGTGAGTATGCACGTCGTGAGTCACGCCCCGGGTCCGGTGGCCGTCGTGGCGGCCGACGCCGAGGTGGAGGATCACTACCAGCGGGTGGTGGTCGGTGTCGACGGCTCCGCCACGTCGGGGTTGGCCGTGCAGTGGGCCATCGACAACACGCCCCCCTCAACGGCGATCGACGTGGTCCACGCCTGGCAGCCCTCGGCCGCGGCCGCCGGTGTGGCGGTGGCCGAGGTTCTGGTGCTGTTGGCCGACCAGGCCGAGCAGGCGGGGCAGGACGTGATCGAGACAACGTTGGCTGCGTTTGAGGGTCGGGCGGCCGAAACCGGTCACAAACTCACCGGGCGGAGCGTGCAGGGCGACGCCCGCCATCTGCTGCGATCCGAGGCTGAGGAGGCCGACCTGTTGATCCTCGGGGCCCAGGGCCACCGGGGGGTGGCCCACCTGTTCCTGGGCTCGGTGGCCACGGCCATGGTGCACCATCCAACGGCCACCACGATCGTGGTGCGCTGACCGTTCGGATTCGCCATACCGGCCGCTCAGGCACTGGCGGGCTCGGTAGCCGTCACCGGTAGCCTGCTCGGCGATGTCGTGCACGAATCAACGAGAGACCGTTGTCGGGTCGTGTCACCATGATTGTCCCGACACCTGTGTGTGGGAGGTGACGGTCCAGGGTGGCAGGGCCGTGCGGTTGCGGGGGAGCGCGGAGCACCCCACGACGGCGGGTCAGCTATGTCCGAAGGTGAACAGGTTTCTGGAGCGGGTTTACCACCCCGACCGGGTGCTCACACCGTTACGGCGGGTCGGGGCCAAGGGGTCGGGTGAGTTCGAGGCGATCTCGTGGGACGTTGCCCTGGTCGAGGTTGCTTCCCGCCTGAAAAGGACGATCGAGGCGCACGGGGCGTCGTCGGTCCTGCAGTTCTCCTACGACGGGACCCAGGGCGTGATCCAGAAGGGGATCATGGCCGACCGCTTCTTCGATGCACTTGGCGCCAGCGACATCGGCCGTGACCTGTGTGGCGTGACCGCCTGGCTGGGTGCCGGCGATGTGTCCGGTCTGCCCTATGGCATCGACCCGGAAGATCTACGCCACGCCCGCCACATCATTTTGTGGGGCACCAACACCCAACTCACGAACCGTCACCTTTGGCCGTACCTCGAACAGGCCCGCGCCAACGGGGCCCGCATCGTGGTCGTCGATCCGATTCGCACGGCCACCGCCGCCAAGGCCGACGATCACTACCAGATCCGACCCGGCTCCGACGTGGCCTTGGTGCTGGCCATGATCGCCATCATGGACCGCGACGGACTGCTCGACCCCGAGTGGTTGGCCACCGCCACCATCGGCTGGGACGGGCTGCGGGCCTCGGCCCACGACCTCCCCCTCGAGCGGGCGGCCGCCATCACCGGGCTCGGCGTCGAACGGATCGAGCGACTGGCCACCGACTACGCCCTGACCACGCCCTCGGCCATCCGCAGCCTTGTCGGCCCCGAACACCGCCAGCACGGGCGTGACATCATGCGGGCCATCGCCCTGTTGCCTGCGGTCTCTGGTGCTTGGCGGCACACGGGCGGCGGCCTGGCCCGCTCGACCCAGGTGCACTTCGAGGCCGCCCTCAACTATCCTAACCGGGCCACCACACCCCGTCGCACCATCAATATGGCGCTGCTGGGCGAGGCGCTCACCCGTACTGATCTCAAGCCGCTGATCGCTGCTCTCATGGTGCACAACTCCAACCCGGCGGTGATCTGCCCTGATCAGAACACCGTCATGGCCGGGTTGGAGCGTGAGGATCTGTTCACCGTCGTCATCGAGCAGTTCATGACCGACACCGCCCGCTACGCCGACATCGTGTTGCCAACCACCACCCAGATCGAACACCTCGATCTCGGTATTGCCTGGGGTCACCTCTACCTGTCGCTCAACCAGCCTGCCATTGCCCCCCGGGGCCAGGCGTTGCCCAACACCGAGATCTTCCGCCGTCTGGCCGCCGCCATGGGCCTCGACGACCCCGCCTTCAGCGACGACGACGAGACCATGATCCGCCAACTGCTCGATAGCGAACACCAATGGCTCGACGGCATCACCTACGAAACGCTTGGCGATCGGGGTTGGGTCCGGCTCAACATCGCCCCCGGTCACCGCCCCTACGTCG
>Ga0316190_10000346_pt1 | contig 32138 bp, 30 predicted proteins | sample Eddworburrow2_MG_FD_204929 | JGI IMG/M metagenome (GOLD analysis project Ga0316190, IMG submission 204929) | Coastal sediment microbial communities from Maine, United States - Eddy worm burrow 2 | ecosystem: Environmental > Aquatic > Marine > Coastal > Sediment | place: USA: Maine | collected... | reverse complement strand
CCGAACAAGTCTGATAGCCGATAACAGATTGAGACATGCCCGTAAACAGATGATGGGTCAGCTGGCCATAGCCCACGAGAACAATGAACACCTGATGCTTACCACAGGAAAGAGGATTCTTGTTTTCGACCGTGTAGATAGTCATGATATCATCCGCAAAAAACTGGAAGAGATCACTGCCAGCGGCCTAAGGGAGACAGCCAATGAGATTCTTGATCCCGACCACTTGAACACCCTTATTTTTGAGTGATGGAGCTTTTTTCTAACCCGGAATTGCTTGATCGATACCTCCTGGAACATTCCAGTCAGGAAGATCAGGTACTGAAAGAATTGGCCAGGCACACTTACCTCAATGAGGTTCACCCCAGGATGTTATCCGGCCATATTCTGGGAAGCTTTCTTACCCTGTTTTCAAAGATGTTATCTCCCGGAAGAATCCTTGAAATCGGTACCTATACCGGGTATTCTGCCATATGCCTGGCCCGGGGTCTCAGAAAAGGGGGCACATTAACCACCATTGAGGTGAATGATGAACTGAGAGCAACTTCTCTGGAATTTTTCAGGAGAGCCGGAGTGGAAGAGCAAATTGAACTCATTAACGGAGATGCCCTGGAGGCGATACCATCTTTGGCCGGAAGCTTTGACCTGGTATTTATGGATGCCCATAAGGACGATTATCCCGCCTATTACAACCTGGTTATCGATAAGGTTCGATCGGGGGGATATATCCTGGCCGACAATGTATTGTGGGGGGGCAAAGTTCTGGACATTCCTCAGGCTGATGCCACCACAAGAATTATTGATCAGTTCAATCAAATGGTAAACGGCGATTCCCGTGTCGAGAACCTTCTTCTTCCTCTCCGGGACGGAGTAATGGTTATAAAAAAACTATGATTGTTTAATATTTTTTTCCTCAATACTAAACAAACCCTCTTGTTTTATTGTTTATTGCCTGGACCCGTGAAGAAGGATTTCAGTAATGGCAGTATATTCAATCAAAGAACTGGAAAATTTATCAGGCATTAAAGCCCATACCATCAGGATCTGGGAAAAACGTTACAGCCTGATAGAGCCCCATCGTACCAATACCAACATCCGTTATTATACAGACGAGAATCTGAAGAAGATTCTGAACGTGGCTGTGTTGAACCGCCACGGCATTAAAATCTCCAACATCGCCAAACTTAACGACCTTGAACTCAAGGAAGAGATCATCAGGGTAGCTAGCACCTCGCTTTCCAGCGATACTATTGTTGATTCCATGGTGATGTCCATGATCGATTTTGATGAGTACAAACTGGAGTCCCTGATAGATAAATCGATCTCTAAGAAAGGCTTAAAAGCAACAGTAATAGAGGTACTATGTCCATTTCTTCAGAAAGTAGGGATCCTATGGCAATCCGGTGAGGTCTATCCTGCACAGGAGCATTTTGTCTCTTTCCTGATACGCCAGAAGATCATTGCTGCCACAGATGGTTTATCCAATACCTTCAATCCCAATGGAAAGAAATTTCTTTTATTGCTGCCCGAAGGAGAATGGCATGAAATCGGACTGTTGATTGCCCAATACCTGATTAAAGAAGCCGGGCATGAAGTAATCTACCTGGGCCAGTCGGTCCCCTATTCGGATGTACTGGCTATTGGAGCAGCGAAAAAGTTTGATGCTGTTATGGTTTCAAGTACCACCTCCCTGCCAGGATTTGACTTATTACTCTATCTGAAGGACCTGGGGGGGGCTTTCCCCGACAAGAAAGTTCTATTCATGTCCAGTCAAACTGAAGATCAGTTCCAGGAACTCTCCCCGAACCACATTCATTTATCCCACATCAGTCATCTGACCGACTTCTTAAGTTCGCTTCTATAGGCAACTTTCCGTACTTTGTACTTTAAGTCCGGGTTTTGATCCTATCTATGTTTAACAAAACAAAGGAATCAATCAACAATTTTCGGATATTTCGTAATTTAGAATAGCCAAGATTAAAATACCTTCCACTCCTCTATTATCAGGCAATTCCCATTCTTCTCTTATTTGGAATTGCATTGTTTTCAGGGTTTTGCAAAGCTTAAACACTTGACAGCTGTTTAATTGTTTCATATATTTGTTAAACAAATAATCGAATAGCTAATAAAAACCAGATACCATGACAACAATGGAGTTTAACAGTCGGCTGATCAACATGGAACAAAGGCTTGAAAGGTTTGCCCTTAGCCTGACAGCCAACCGGGAAGCAGCAAAGGATCTTGTACAGGAAACTTACGTGAAGGCTCTTTCATCCAAGGATAAATTCATAGAATTTACAAATTTCGAAGCCTGGGCCTATACTATTATGAAGAATACCTTCATTAACAACTATAGAAAAGCCGTGAGGCAAAACACCATTGTGGATACCACAAAAGATCTTTATTACCTGAATAACTCCAAGGAATCGAATTTCATCAAACCCGACTCAAGCATGCAGCACAAAGAGATCAACAAGCACATCGATAAGCTGCAGGATGAATTAAAAATTCCCTTCCTGATGCATACCGAGGGTTTCAAATACAAAGAGATTGCAGAAGAGCTTGATCTTAAAATAGGAACCGTGAAGAGCCGTATTTTCTTCACAAGAAAGAAATTGATGGAATCACTGGTAGATTACCAGTAGCCAATATCTCTCAGGATCGGGAAATGAAGGGTGCCTGAATTAGGCGCCCTTTTTCATTACCTTTGAAACTGTGCATCCACCACGGCAAAGGCGGCCATATCAACAATTTCTCTTACCTCACTTTCCATCTGAAGGATATGGATGGGCTTTCCGAGACCGAGCAATATGGGTCCTGTAACCTGACTACCGCCAATTTCCTGCATCATCTTATAAGCAATATTCCCGGAACTGAGGTTGGGAAAAATGATTGTATTTACCTTTTTATCTCCCAGTTTGGTGAACGGGAATTTTTGCTTTCTCAATTCAGTATTCAATGCATAGTTCATCTGCATTTCTCCATCCACGATAAGTCCCGGATATTCCCTGTGCAATATTTCTACAGCTTCTTTAGCCCGGAAGGAACTGGTCCCCTTTATGGCGCCAAAGTTTGAATACGAGACCAAGGCAATGACAGGATCAATTCCAAAATGCGACACCTGGTCAGCCACCATTACCGTAGTATCCACCAGTGTATGGGGCGAAGGTTGAATATTCACAGTGGTATCGGCAAAGAAATAGGGACCCTTTTTGGTATGCACTATGTACATTCCAGCAACGTGTTTGTGTTGATTTCTGACCCCTGCAATCTGGATGGCAGGCTTGATGACATCAGCATATTTGCTTGAAAAACCGGACAAGAAAGCATCGGCATCACCCTCGCTCACCATCATCATTCCAAACTCGTTGGGCTGATTCATCTGTTTCAACGCATCCTCCAGGGCCATTCCCTTGCGCTGACGCATCCTATAGAGTTTACTGGCATATTTCTCCCTGGTTTTTTTCATTCCGGGTCCCGAGGGGTCCAGGATTTCAACCCCTTTCAGTTCCAGGTGATATTCTTCGATCAATTGTTCAATATGCTGCCTGTCTCCCAGTAAGACCGGATTAGCGATTTTCTCCTGCACAATGGTTTGTACAGCTTTCAGCATCTTGAAACTGGCTGCTTCACTAAAGACCAGCCTTTTGGGATTCTGCTGCGCCTTCACCCTCACCTCATGGATCAGGCGATTCTCAATGCCCATCCGCTCCTTTAGCGACTCCTTATAGGACTCCCAGTCTTCAATGGACCCTCTTGCCACTCCACTATCTATGGCAGCCTTGGCCACTGCCGGCGCTACATGAAATATCAAACGGGGATCCAGGGGTTTGGGTATGATATAATCCCTACCGAAATGCAGATTCTCGACCCTGTAGGCTTTGCTCACTACTTCCGGCACAGTGGCTTTCGCAAGAGAGGCCAGGGCATTGACCGCGGCAAGCTTCATTTCTTCATTGATCGAAGTAGCCCTGACATCCAGGGCACCCCTGAAAATGAAGGGAAAGCCAAGTACATTGTTGATCTGATTTGGATAGTCTGACCTTCCTGTAGCAAAAATAATGTCCTTTCTTGCAGCAATGGCCTTTTCATAGGATATCTCTGGATTTGGGTTGGCCATGGCAAAAACGATGGGATCGCGCTTCATGGACTGAAGCATTTTCGCAGTAAGCACATCTGCCACAGAAAGCCCCAGAAAAACATCAGCATCTTTCATGGCATCCTCAAGGGTGTCGGCCTCTGTTTCCCTTACAAAATCCTTCTTATACTTATTCAGGCCCTCTCTCCGGGTGTTTAACACACCCCTTGAGTCAAGCATTAATACATTTTCGGGTTTAACGCCGAGTGCTATATAGAGTCTGGCACATGAGCTGGCCGATGCCCCGGCACCATTTACCACCACTTTTAAATCTTCAATTTTCTTATCCACCAATTCCAGAGCATTCAATAATCCGGCAGCAGATATGATAGCAGTACCATGCTGGTCATCATGGAATACAGGAATATCCAATTCCTCTTTCAGGCGTTCTTCGATCTCAAAACATTCGGGGGCCTTGATGTCTTCCAGGTTGATGCCTCCAAAAGTCGGGGCAATGGCTTTAGCCACTTCCACGAAGCCATCAATATCCTTCTTGTCTATCTCAATATCAAAAACATCTACGTCGGCAAAGATCTTAAAGAGTAAGCCCTTCCCTTCCATTACCGGCTTTCCCTGAAGTGCTCCGATATCACCCAATCCCAGCACAGCCGTACCGTTGGACATCACGGCCACCAGGTTCCCTTTAGCGGTATACTTGTAGGCATCCTCCGGATTTTCCTGAATGGCCAGACAGGGATCCGCCACACCGGGGGAATAAGCCAGCGAGAGATCCCTCTGGGTGGAGTGTGGTTTTGTGGGAATAACTTCAATTTTCCCTGGTCTTCCACTGCTGTGATAGTTCAGGGCATCTTCGCGTGTAATTTTGGACATGGCGCATGGGTTTTAGTAATCAGCTCAAATTTACTAAGAGTGTGCTGCCGTTGTCATCCAACCTGACCAATAACATCATGTTTTTGAACAGCATAGAAGATGATATGAAACAGTCTATATCAGCGTATGATAAAACCGTCTTTCAAGGGATCTTCCGGATCGAACCAAAAACTGTTTTTACCAGTAAAGGAAGCCGAGCCTGTAACAATTGGAACTACAGCTTTATGTGGACCAAAGGTGGTTATGGAGGCAAGTTCCACCTCCATTGTAGTGCCAATAATGCTTTCTATCTCCATCTTCTCTCCGACTTTCAGGTCTCCCCGGGCATGATGCAATGCGGCCCGGGCGCTTACACCAGATCCGGTGGCTGAGCGGTCTACTTCTCCATTGGCAAAAATACAGACATTGCGGCTGTGCCTGGAAGGATTGGCTGGCCGGCCGGTAAAAATGCATCCATAAAGGAAACTGAGATCCTTCTCAAAAGGGTGAATGATGTGTTGCTTGTTCATTACGCTTCTTTTGATCCGCATTCCCACATCAATTAAGCTGCTAACCTGCTCAGGTTCCAGGGAGAGTTTCAACTTATCAGCATCAACTATGGCGTAGAATGCTCCTCCAAAAGCCACGTCATATTGCACACGACCAATTCCCGGAACCTCAACCTGCTGGTCCCTGTGCAACACAAATGAAGGCACGTTCCTGAAGGATACAGATTGAATCACTCCATTTTCGCGCCTGCCAATGGATACTATCTGGCCAGGGGGAGCATCAATTTTCAAGACTGGCAAATCCCCTTTTTTACGGATCAGTCCGGTATCGAGAACAAATTTAGTCAGGGCAATAATGGCATGTCCGCACATGGTGCTGTAGCCCTCATTGTGCAGAAAAAAGCATCCAAAATCCGAATCTTCTGTACAGGATTCAGTAATCACTGCCCCATACATATCTGCATGTCCCCGGGGCTCCCATATAACTCCTTTACGGATATGATCAAGCTGGTCCCTGAAATATTTTCTCTTCTGCAGTATGGTAGGTCCCTTTACTTCGGGATAACCCCCTACCAGGATTCGCAGAGGTTCTCCCCCTGTATGCATGTCGACGGTGGAAATTTTTAACCACCGGGCAGGGGGCTTCCAGTTCAGGTCCTTTAGCTTTTTATACATTCATATACAAGTTTTGCCCCATAGAGGTCAAATGCAGCCATCCCTACCGATTTAAAAAAGTGTGTATCACCTGTGATCACTGCTTTATTGAGAATCAGGTTCGCTATAGGTATCACATCTTTCTCCTCAATTAGCCCCTGGCGAAGGGGGTCCATCAGATCTCCAGATTCGGCATTCGCATGCAGTGTATCCACGAAAATCTGTTTTACATCCTGGAAAATCTCTGGTGGGTATTCCTTCATATCTGGTTTGTAGGATCCAATACCTACCATCGTTTTCCCTTTCCACCATTCTCCCTTCCCCGGCACTACCGGATGATGTGATCCGGTGGCTGTGATGATAATGTCTGAAGCCTCACAGAGATCGATGGAGCTAAGGCATTGTATGACCTCAATTTTGGGAAAATAGGCATTGAAGTCCTTAGCAAATCGTGCCATAATCTCCTTGGAATGATCATTGATCCTGAGCTGCCGGATGGATCTCTGCTGACAGGCAAATAGGGCCTGGTGGAAGCCCTGTATTCCCAGCCCAATAATTCCGAGCCTGGATGCATCTTCCGGGGCAAGGTATTTTATCCCCACCGCACCAACTGCAGCAGTCCTCATGGCCGTCAATTTGCTTCCATCCAATACCGCCAGAGGTTTCCCGGTCTGTCCGTCGTTCAAAACCACAGAACCATAAATAACCGGCTCTTTCTTCAGGTGGTTTTTGGGAAATACCGAAACCAGCTTGGTGGAAAAGTATTCCTCGCCAAAACAGGGCATCAGCAACAGCGTATTGGGTCCCCTGTCAATGTGAGTTCTAAGTGGTACATCCACCACTCCGGTGGCTGTGTCTTTTAGGGCCTGTTCCATGGCAAGGACCCACTTGTCAATGGGGGCTGCCTTGCCAATGGTTTTGCTGTCAATCAGTTTCATAAGTTATTTATGAGCACATGAAGTTAGCAGGATTTTATTTGATTAAAAAGACAAAGCCCCGCAATAATGAGAGGCTTTGTACCCCCAACCGGAATGTTTTACGAACCTTTTATACGAGATTTGGATTTGATTTTTAGGATTGATACAAAGATTAATTCATCTTCCATGTAACATCCAGTCAGCTCGTTCCTGAAACTCGGCCTGGAAGTCTTTCTTCCACTTAGTGATGGTCGATTTACCAGGGCCGTCGACGTAGTGATTTGTAGTTCCCACCCGCACATATTGTCCTCCCCAGCTTTCCCGGGTGGGATCTTCGGGGTCGTTGATTCCCCGGTTTGCACTTACCAGGTATAGGAATGAAGGAGAATCACCTTCAATTACTCCCGGCCCGGCCATTGCTTCTGCCGGGTAGATCGCAGCAAGTGGGCCATGGTCATTTATAATATTTTCTTCCACCCATGCTCGGTTGTCAGCTCCGAACATGCCCTGGTAGGTAGTTAACGATTCAATGATAAACAAGTCAGGATAGTTTTCAATGATCCATTCGTGTGTTGCATCCTGGCATGCGATCAGGAAGACGCGAAGCTTGCTGATAAAGGCATCTGTCTCCGCCTTACTGCGTGTATTCTGAACTTTCCAGATTGCCTGGGCTATCTCCCGCGGGCCACCCCATGCGCATATATATACTGGTCGTGTATCCGGTTTGTCAACTACAGCAATAATTGCATCCGAAGCTTCACTGTCTTTTCCTTCTCCTATTATATCGGACCAGGGTTGCTTGTTGCAGCCCCATTGTACAGGCAAATTATGATTATTGCCCATTCCTTCGTACGTAACGGAGCGCAAATAGTCAGCAGTTGGGTAACGGGCATCTTTTTTCCGGAGGTTTTCATCTACCTGGTCGTATTTGTCCAGTACTGCCAGGATATTCTGCTTTTTAGCTACCATGTTGAAAGTTCCGGCGGAAGCGATCAAGCCTTCTACATCAAATTCATTTGTATACAGAAGGAAGCGTACCATGGATTGCAGGTCATCCGGATCGCTGTTTGTAACAGGGAAAGGAGGGAAGTCAGATGAAATAATAATCCGGTATTGCGCTAAGCCAATGTTGCAAATCAGAAATAATATTATCGGTAAAAGGCTCTTTTTAATTAGGTTCATTTTTTTGAATGAATAATGATTCTCCGGTAAGATGTGAGTGCTGGTTCTCCATTGTCTGTTACTTCGCAGATTACATGAAAATTCTTCCCGGCTGAATCCGAAGGCAGCTTGATCCTGATTTTATCTGAAGTATTGTCGGGAATGGCTATTTCTTTCGTATAACTTCCCGATTCGGGCATTATCCACCATTTAAATTGCAAAGCGTCATTCTCAGGATCGGACGACAAGGAAGCATCAAGCGTAAGATATTTTCCCTCTTTCTTTTCAATATGAATGGGAGAATATCCTTTATCTCCATTAAGTATCAGTACCGGATTTCGATTCCCTTTTCCTTCCTTTGCCCAGTCCATCCTTGCGGCGAAATTGCTAAAAGTTGCAGGGTAGAAGTATCTCTCGTAGTAGTTACAGATTTCGTATGCAGAACCTTCGAAATTTGTGTAGGCATTGGTTGCTCCATCCTCGCATTTTCCCCATTCGAAATACCCGCCCCAGCCTGCCTGGTTGGGTGTTTCAGGATCATTCAGCCCGTTTGGCAATAAATGCAGAAATGACGGGGTATCCCCTTCCACCCCGTATTTGTACTTTGGATAGACCTTGCCCAGGTTTCCATGCTCCTGGATATGTGTGGCATATTCCTCCCAGTTATTGCGACCTGTTCCGTTCTGGAATTTCCAGGCGCATTCATCCCAGATGAAGAACAGGTCTTTTTCAAATTCGCGACGCATCCATTGATGAGAGCTGATTGTAAAATCGGTGCGCTGGTCCCTGTCCTGATCCGTAATAGTATACACCCTGACCTTCTGAAGGAAACTTTTAAGTTCCTCGGGAGAACGTTCCTGCTGAACGCTCCAGATTGCCTGGGCCAGTGTATTGCCTCCACCCCATATTGTCACCCAGAGCGGACGATCGTCGTCTTCATCGGCAAGTTCAATAATCAGCTCACTGCCGGGGGAATCATTCTCTTCCCCGATAAATTTGAATCCCCGGTTTTTACTGCCAAAAACAGTGAGCTTTCTTAAATATTCCGGACTCGGCCAATATCCGATTTCCTGCCGGTTTTCATCCCTGGCAAACTCCTGCTGGTTCGAACGTTTCATAAGATTTGGCAGGTCTTTTTCGTAGGCATTTACCGCGTCGTGAATCAAGTCAAAAAAATCATCGCGTGTTTTATCCAGGCTCCAGCCGGTGGTAAAGATCAAGCCCTCGATTTCAAAAAGGTCGGCATGCACAAGCAGCCTGACCAGTGATTCACTGTCGTCGGTTTCCCAGGTGGATACGTCGGTCAACACAACCATCCGGGGTTTGGGCTGGGCTGAGACAGAACTTATCGAAAGAGAACTCAGAATTAATAACAGGAGGATTTTGAAATACGATGTTTTCATAGTTTGTTTTTTATACAGGTATTATCATTGTTTACTATTCTTCTCTGGAATTGATTTTTTCAATTACTACTGCCAGGAGGATTACAAAGCCCTTTATGACCTGCTGCCAGAATGGTGATACATTCAGCAATACGAGTCCGTTGTTCAATATACCAATGATCAGAGCACCCTGAACAGTTCCCATAATCGTGCCTTTACCTCCGGATAAGGAAGTGCCCCCAATTACGACTGCGGCAATGGAATCGAGCTCGAAACCAAAACCCGCGTTAGGTTGCGCAGAGTCGAGCCGGGAAGTAACAATAATACCGCCAATTCCTGCAAGTGCACCGGCAATGGCATATACGGTCATTTTAACCTTCCTTATTTTTATGCCCGAAAGTGCGGCGGCGGTTTCATTTCCTCCTATCGCATAAATATGGCGTCCCAGCGTCGTTTTTTTTGTTAGCACAATGGCTGCCACCACAATCATAGCAGAGATCCAAACCGGCATTGGGATTCCTAAAAACCACCCGGTTCCGATAAATGCCATTTGATCTCCCAGGGAGGTAATGGGGAAGCCACCGGTAAGAAGCATTGTAAGCCCGCGCGCAATGGTAAGCATGGCGAGTGTTGCCACAAAGGGAGGCACTTTAAAGCGGGTAATCGTGAGGCCATTGAACCACCCCAGAAGGGTTCCCGACAGAGTTCCACCAATCAATGCACCAACCAGGGAGAACCCGATAAAAAGGTTCATATCGGTGATTTCTGTACCGAACTTCAGCATTCCGGCGCTTAGTGCTCCCGAAAGGGCGAGGATTGAACCAACTGACAGATCGATCCCTCCCGTTAAAATGACGAGGGTCATGCCCACCGAGATGATAACGTTTACAGAAATCTGACGCATAACGTTCCAGGCATTCTCACTCGAAAGAAAGCTGTCGGAAAGAAAGCTCAGCACTATGCACATGAGCAGGAGTGCGATGATCGACTGGGACCTGATCAGGTATTGTTTGATCTGTTGAGTATTCATAGGTTTTTTTATTCTTTTTCCATAAGTGCTGCTTGCATAATTTCCTCTTCGCCGGCTTCGTTCCGGCTGAGTGTTGCTGTTAATTTCGATTCGGATAAAACAAGTATCTTATCTGATAAGGCAAGAATTTCAGGAAGTTCGGAAGAAACCACGACGATCCCTATTCCCCGGGCTGCCAGTTCTCCTATAAGATTGTAGATTTCCGCTTTTGCCCCTATATCAATTCCCCGCGTTGGTTCGTCGAGCAGAAGGATTTTCGGGTGAGTTGCCAGCCACTTTGCAATGACTACTTTTTGCTGGTTTCCACCGCTTAGCTTCTGCACTCCCATTTTTGGAGATGCAACTTTTATTTTCATCTTATTTATATAGCTGCTGCACACTTCTTCCTCCTTTTTCTTATTCAGAAATCCGTACCTGGAAACATGTTTCAGGTTGGCGAGCGTACTGTTCATTACCACATTCATGCTCAGGATCAAACCCTGTAATTTTCGATCTTCAGGGACCAATCCGATACCTGCAGCAATAGCCTCGCTTATACTTTTAATTTGGACTTCTTTCCCTTCAATGAATATTTTTCCGCTGACATATTTAGGGAACAGGCCGAAAATGGCTTCCAGCACCTCGGTTCTGCCGGCTCCCATCAAACCTGCAATGCCCAGCACTTCTCCCTTATGCAAGGAAAAACTGACATCGTGAACAAGGAAATCTCTTCTGTTTTCGGGATTCTGGAAGCTGAGGTTTTCCACCCGCAGCACTTCCTCTCCATGCATAATTTCATCCTTCCTGAAGCTGTCTCTAAGATCCCTGCCCACCATCATTTTTATTAGCTGATCGCGCGTAGCACCTTCCATCGAACCTGAACCGGCATTCTTGCCGTCCCTTAAAACGGCGAAACGGTCCGCTATCTCAAAGAGCTCATTTATTTTGTGGGAAATATACACGATGGCCACTCCCTTCGATTTTAAATCGCGGATAATTTCAAAAAGTAATTTCACCTCGTTATCACTGATCGCAGAGCTTGGTTCGTCCATGATAAGGACTTTCGATTCCATAAGGAGCGCTTTTGCTATTTCAACAATTTGCTGATGCCCTACCCGAAGCTGATTTAATGTAGTGGAAGGATTGATATCCAGTTGCAGCCTGGCTAATAATTCTCTTGCCTTCTTATTCATTTTTGGATAATCGAGCAGGCCAGCTCTGTTGGTTATTTCCTTCCCAAGAAACAGGTTTTCTGTAATACTCAGGTAGGGTATCAAATTCAATTCCTGGTGAATTATAACGATCCCTTTTTCAGCAGCATCTTTCGGATTTTTGAAGTTAATTTCTTCTCCGTTCAGCAACACCCTTCCTTCATACTGCTTGTGAACTCCCGAAACAATCTTCATCAAGGTCGATTTACCGGCACCGTTTTCACCAATTATTGCAGTAACTTCACCAGGGTAAATCTGTAATTCCACATTTTTCAGGGCATACACTCCCGAAAAATCTTTCGATACATTTTTTATTTCTAATAGCGGTGTTATTTGGTTCTCTTTATCCATCGATCAATTTTGCAGCTATAGGTATAATCCTGATGTTGCTTATATCTGTATTGTCTTCATTCAGTTCTGTGGCTCCGGTGAATTCGATTCGCATTCCTGCCCTGGCTGCTTTCTTTAATCGTGAAACGACTTTATCTTTTGCCAGTTTATTAAGTGCAACAGAAACATTGTTGAAATCGGTCATATTAATAAACTGGTTGATATCTATTTTCCCCGAACCGTCGCGAATGGCGTTGCCAAAAATGAAGTCGGTAGCCACCTGGATTTTGGTGCCATCGTCTGTTCGGACCAGCAGAAATTCTTCTTCAACTGCCTCTATAAGTCCTGAACCCCTGAAAATCAGGTAGTATGTTTTCGAAATGCCCAGTTTATGTCCATATTTTTCAAAAACAGTCTCCGGATTAAATTCCAGTTGTGGAATTACAACATTTGCATCAGGCGCTTTAATTATACAATCGGCAAGCTGCGTATCCCAGAATTGTGCGGCGAATTCCGTGGCGTCAAATTTTATGTCAGTATTTTCAGCTTTGTATTCATCTAACTTCCGGATGTCGAGCGAAAAATAAACCACAGCTGGAATGGCAAGAATCACGAGAATGTATTTTATGATTTTATTCATAGCCTTCAGTTTTGTGGCAGGTATTTTTTAACATTTTCAGGAGTAATCAATACCACTTCAACGGGAGTTTTGGTTTTGAAGTCACGTTTTCCTTTGAGGTATTCATCAGCAAGATCGGCTGAAGTTCGTGCCATTAATACAGGGAACTGCATCACTGTTGCTGCAATTTTTCCTTCGGCAACTCCCCGTACAACATCGTCGGCACCATCGAAACCAAACACTTTTATTTTATCTGATTTTCCCGCGGCAAGAACAGCCTGGTACGCGCCCATGGCCATGGCATCGTTCCCGCAAAATACTGCATCAATCGAGGGATTTGCCTGCATAATGGTTTCCATTACATCCATGGCTTTGTTCCGGTCGAAATCTGCAGTTTGTTGAGCAAGCATTTTTAACCCGGGAAATTCGTCAACCACACTGTGAAAGCCGTTGGAACGGTTCCAGGTGTTATTGTCACCAACCAGGCCGAGAATTTCAACATAATTTCCGGTTTTATTCAGTTGCTTAACGAAATACTGTCCCAGTTTTACGCATCCTGTAAAATTATCCGATAGCAGCTGCGTTGTGGCAGCATCACGGGAATTGATCTCCCTGTCCATACAAAAAGTTGGTATCCCCGCAGCTTTGGCGCGTTTAACATTTAATACAGAACCATCGGCATCCGTCGGATTAAAAAGGATGGCCCTGTATCCCATTGCCACAATATTTTCGAAATGTTCAGCCTCTTTTGCCGGATCGTTTTGTGAATCGAAAATCTGCGCTTCGTAACCCAGTTCCTCTGCCCTGCCTGCAGCCGATTCGGCCAGCACAACAAACCAGGGATTGTTTAACGTTGAAATGACAACCGCAATTTTATTCGTTGCTTCATTCTTGTTTTTACCGGCACATCCTGCTAATCCGGAAATGAGAATCAGAATGAGTAGAAGATAAAGTGGATTCGTTCGTTTCATCTGTTTCAAATAATTTCTTTATACCCAAATCATTGATCGTAAGTGCCCTTCATGAAAACTCACAGAAGTTTCATGGCTTCTTCAGCCAGACCTTCAACCGAAATTCCGTAGTGGTTAAAAATTTCAATCTGAGAACCCGCTACTGTTTCTTCATCCGGGAAACCTACAATTTTGAATGCTTTGTAAATTTTCTCTTCCAGCAATAATGAGGCACAGGCTTCACCCAGGCCTCCATGAATACTGTGCTCTTCTACGGTAATGATTGCCTTGCATTTTTTTGCAGATGTAATGACAGCTTCTTTATCAAGTGGCTTAACTGTATGCATACTGATAACTTCAGTGCTTATGCCTTTCTCTTCCAGCAGTAGTGCCGCCTCGTATGCCGGCAAAACGGTTTCGCCGCAGGCAATAAATGTGATGTCATTTCCCGGGCAGATGACAGAAGCTTTTCCAATTTCAAAGTTTTTCTTCAGCCTGGGAAGATAGGCCATGTTTTTTTTCCCGAATTTTATATACACTGGTTTTTTTGATTCGGAAGCAGCAATAATCGCCTGTCGTGTTTCAAAATTATCGGCTGGAACAATAATGTCGATATTATGGATGGCTCGAAACACGGCAATATCATGTGTTGAGTGATGCGTTGAACCCAACGCACCGTAGCTCACACCTGCACTGATGCCCACCAGAGTTACCGGAATATTCGAGTAAGCCACGTCATTTTTTACCTGTTCCAGGGATCGTGACGTAAGAAAACACGCCGGAGATACAGCGAACACCTTTTTACCCGTAGAAGCCAGTCCGCTTGCAACACCAACAAGATTTTGTTCGGCAATACCCACTTCCACAATCTGTGTGGGCAATTGCTCCCCAAAGGGCACCAATTTCCCCGAACCCCTGGAATCGCTGGTAACAACAATAATGTCCCTGTCTTTCTTTCCCAGCTCTGTCAGTGTTTCAGAAAAAACTTCAAGGTTTGCCTTTCCCGTGCTTAATTTTGTCGATGTCATGATTGCAGTCTTTCCAGTTCAGCATTTAATTCATTAATGGCGAGCTTGTACTGCTCGTCTGACGGAACTCCGTGATGCCATTTTTTTTCATTCTCCATAAAGCTTACCCCTTTCCCTTTTATTGTATTGGCTATAACAAGGGTTGGTTTCCCTTTCTTTAAAGGTAAACTCCGGAATGTTTCCCGTAATTGAGTGATACTGTTTCCGTCGGTTTCAATAAGCTCCCAGCCAAAGGCTTTGAATTTTTGATCGATAGGATAAGGACTGCATACTTCCCGGTTAGGGCCTGTAATTTGCAGTGAATTATGATCAAGAATTGCTACAAGATTGTCCAATTTATAATGCGCTGCCATCATTGCAGCTTCCCAGTTCGAACCTTCAGCCAGTTCGCCATCGCCAATCAACGTATACACTTTATAATAGGCTTTGTCAATTTTCCCGGCAAGGGCAACCCCGGCGCTTAAGGACAATCCATGTCCAAGGGCACCTGTATTAAATTCAATTCCCCTGACTTTTCGGGTTGGATGGCCGATGTAATTTGATTTGTATGCACAAAGTGTTTCAAGGTCAGCTTCCGGGAAAAAACCCCGGTCGGCCAGAACCACATATAGTGCCTCAACAGAATGCCCCTTGCTTTGAATGTAGCGATCACGGAAAGGATCTGTAAAATTCTCAGGCGAAACATTCAAAACATCGTTATACAATACATTCAAAATGTCGATGCAGGACAGGCTCCCGCCCGTATGACCCGCCCGTGCATTTTTAATGTATTTTAAAAGTGCTTTCCGGTATTTTACAGATTTCATCCGGAGTTCCAGATCGCTATATTCATTCATTTTATTCATGTTTGTACAATTCCCATCCCAGGTAATTACCAATGGCTTCTTCAAGAATATCGGAAACATGGCCGCGAACCATTCCAACGTGGTGTTCGAAACCATTTTTGCACATGTATTTCATCAGCTTTTGCAGGTTTGGAATTTCACACACTGCGATTCCTCCATCCATTCCATATGGATCATCCGTAATTTTGCCTTCACCCAGGTATGACTTGATACTTCCTCTTGTATCGTCAGTAGAAACCCGGAAGTAGGTCATATCACCTTCAGCTACTTTTCCCTTTACGGCACCAAATGTATCTTCCTGTCCGAGCACGGTTCCAAGAATATCGAGGCTTCCGATTTCAATTTCGTTTTCAAAGAATGATTTTGGGTAGTTGCTGCAATGCGTGCAAACCACTTTATTTCGATCTTCGCCAAAATTGTTGTTCCAGTCAAGCAGGGCAGATGGTTTTTGTGCTGCCAATGCAAGAGCGTACATTCCGATGCTGCCCATAACATCCACCTCGCAGGCGGAGGGCATCAGTTTTTCTCCCATCATGCTCATGGTAACGCAAGCTGCGCAACCGTAATTCTTCTCAATGGATTCCCAGCACTGAAGGGCAGATATGTCTATTTTGTTATCTGCGATCCAGTTTTCAACCGCCAGGCCGAAGCGGGCCTGCTTAGACAGTTGTCCTTTGTGAAGAATATTGCAGGTTCCGTAGGCCTGAATGGCTTCAACTTTTCTTATAACTTCCGGCGCAGTTACATCAATTTTTTCAGCTGCAGCAATGATTTCCGACATGTCAACCGGAACAATGGTAATGTCGGCCTGTTGTAATATTTTCTCGCTAAAACGCATGGTCTGAAATCCGATCGGACGCGTTCCGATGGCTCCGACACGCAGTCCCTTCAATCCTTTCACAACCCTGCATATGCCTGCAAATTTGTTAATGTCGCGGGTAAAGGATTCGCTGTTCAGGCTGTAGGTGTGATATTCGGTGTCGGTAAATTTGATGCCATACTGGTAAAAATTATTACATACAGAAAGCTTTCCGCAAAAAGCATCCCGGCGGTTTTTGACATCCACTTTATCATTTTCATCATCAATGGCCTGCACCAGTACCGGAACATTCAAACCCGCCATTTTTATACTGTTTACCACTCCCAGTTCGTCTCCAAAATTGGGTAGCACAACCACGATCCCGTCAATTTTTTCCGCGTTCTTTTTAAAGTAGTCCGCGCATTTTACAGCATCTTCATAGCCTTCGATATTTCCGGTTTGTGTTTCTTCAGAAGGCAATATAACCGCACCATAACCCATCTTTTCGAGTTTGTCGAGCACAATGGCACGGGCTTCAACTGCAAGTCTGGCATTGAAAATGTTGCGTGTGGCGATGATTATCCCGAAGGATATCTTCAATTTATTCATGATGACTATTTTTCTTTTGTTTGTTTAATTGCCCGAATTCCGATATATGCTTTATCTGGAAGAGGAATTGTAACTCTTCCTGAAAATTCACCTTCCAGAGGAAGGGTTTCCATATTCCAGGTGTCCAGTATTTCAACAGTAAAATTTTTTTTCTCTGGTAGTTCCAGGGTCAATGTAGGTACATTTTCTGCTGTATACATCAAATAATATTCGTCTTCCTTTGAAAACAGATAAATGTTATTATTTAAATTCTCAGGCTCCCCGTTATCAATTAACGATGGAGACATTCCGGATACCGGTGCATCTTCCATTACAGACTTAAAATAGGAGATTCTTTCCGGACTTTGTCCGGGCAATAATCCGCCTTTTGCCCACCATCGCACCTCTGTTGAGTCATCTGCCTTGTTTTGAAATGTATCTCCATGAGTTGGATACCCACCACTTAATCCGGCCATCCAGAAGTAGCTGCTCATCTCTTCTGCACTCAGGTTTCCCCACCCGCTTGGGACATCTCCTTCATAGCGCATCTCATCAAAAAGAAGTGGTTTCTTATAAAGATTTCGCCACCTGGTGGCATTGTAGAATTGCGAGGTTTGAGTGCAGGTATGTGTAATCCAGGGGCGACTGTGGTCATAAAAGTGATCCTCCGAATTGTACCAGTTATGGATTCCCCTGAATCTTTGGTGTGGATCCTCATTCATCAGCAAATTTCCAATTCCCTCCCAGTCTATCGTTTCTTTAATGCTCGGGACGTCCCATTCATTGGCCAGCGACCACCAGACATTGCGATACGCTGAAATCCGGGCGATCATGTAGCGCACATATTTTTGATTCATTTCCACACCCATCTGGCTGTAACCCCACCTGTCATAGGGGTGAAAAAGAATAACATCCGCCTGAATGCCCATGTCACGCAGCTGCTCAATTCTATTATCGAAATTTTGAAAAAATTCGTGATCGGGTTGAGTGAAATCATTCTGTTCTCCTTCTCTTTTATATGGATAGCGCCAAGGTTCGGTATCGTTTCCATATTTGTATGATTTTGGAAAGACACACATCCTGATTTTGTTAAAAGGAGCATTTTTAAGTGTATTGATCGTCTGTTCCTGGATTTTTTGCGATACACTGGTCCATTGATAGGCTGTTGTACCTATAGAATAAAAGGGAGATCCGTCAGCATACTGCAGGTAATAGGTATTAACTATCCTCAGGGGTCCATGATTTTCAGGCCCCGGTTCAATGCAGGTAAATGAACCCTTTTTGTTGTTAAGTAATTCTGAATTGCTGATCGTTTCATAACTCCATCTGCCTGTAATATCAGGCGAAAACCTTATTCTATAAATCCCCTTGCCATCATAAAAGCCGGGGACTTTAACTTTCACATCAGCACTTTGAAAAATGGCTTCAAGATCAATATCCATATACGGATTTCCTTCCTCAGTTCCGTTTAGTACAATTTCGAAAACACCCCATTTTTCAACTTGTTTTTTTTCTGCCCCCGAGCACGCAATTATCAACCCCAGGGACAATAAAAGAATGTGTTTTTTCTTAATCATTTTTGAAAAGTGTTTGGATTAATCTCTCAGTCTTGATTTAGCTACAGCTGATTTCCAGCCTTTATATAAAGAGCTTGTTTCTTCTCCTGCCATTGCCGGTGAGAATATCTTTTCTGTTTTCCTTAGGTTTTCGATTTCTTCCAGGGTGCTCCAGAACCCTGTTGCCAGGCCTGCCAGGAATGCGGACCCAAGGGCTGAAATTTCTTCTATATTGGCTCTTTCCACCTTTCCCTGTAACACATCAGCCTGGAACTGCATAAGAAAATCATTCCGGGTAGGTCCTCCGTCAACACGAAGACTGCTTAACAATAGCCTGTTGTTTACACCCATTAAATCGATCAGGTCTTTCACCTGGTAAGCGATGCTTTCAAGTGCAGCCCTTACAATATGTGCTTTTTTTGAATCCCGCGACAAACCAACGACCGCTGCCCGGGCTTCGTTATCCCAATAAGGAGCTCCCAGCCCGACAAAGGCAGGGACCAGGTACACCCCTTTATTGCTGCTTACTGAAGTTGCCAGCGGTTCTGCCTCTGAAACATCTTTTATAAGCTCAAGCTCGTCCTTTAACCAGTTCAGGGTGTCACCCGTACAATGGATATTTCCTTCGAAGACGTAATCGATTTTTTTATTCCTGCCGAAACCTATGGAAGTGACCAGGCCTTCGGGTGGATTGAGGGGTGAATTCCCGATGTTTATCATCACCGACGAACCGGTTCCATAGGTTGCCTTTCCAATACCTGGTTCAAAACAGTTCTGGCCAAAAAATGCACCGTGGGAATCACCGATTAGTCCTGAAACAGGAAGAGGCGATCCAAAGACGATATCCGGTTCGGTAAATCCAAAGATCTCATCGCTGAATTTTACCTCAGGGAACATGGATTCATGCAGCCCGAAAAGATCGAGCAAGTCATTATCCCATTCAAGCGTGTGGATATTGAAAAGCATGGTACGACAGGCATTTGAATAATCAGTGGCATGAACTTTCCCGCCGGTGAGTTTCCATAATAGCCAGCTGTCCATGGTGCCGAGCAGCAGTTCCCCTTTTTCGGCTTTTTCTTTCGCTCCGGGTACATTGCTAATGAACCATCGTAATTTGCTTGCAGAAAAATATGGATCGATCAGCAGGCCCGTTTTATCCCGGATCTTCAGACCAAGCCCATTCTGTTTCAGGTAAGCGCAAAAATCTTTTCCGCGCTGGCATTGCCAGACTGCCGCGTTTGAAATGGGCAGACCAGAATTCTTCTCCCAAACCAGGGAAGTCTCCCTCTGGTTGGTAATAGCTATTGCGGAGATTTCCGATTCCGTTATTTTTGTTTCGCTGATAAGCTGATTCAATCCTGAAACCACGTTGTTAAAAATCTCCAGGGCATCGTGCTCCACGAAGCCGGGATGGGGATAAAATTGACGGTGAGCTTTTGTGACCCTGTGAAGCATTTCTGCATCGCGATTGAACAGGACTACTTTTGATGCTGAGGTACTCTGGTCAATGGAGATGATATATTTCTTCACAGCTTTCATCCGGATATCTGTTCAGGATTTGTTTCATTTTCGAATGCAGATTGAACAGAATTAGTGTAAATTTAATCTCAATTTATTGCGTAAACTAATTCATTTTAGAGATAAACATGCGGAATCCCGAGGTATTACATGCTTTTAATGAACAACGAAGTGAATTCAGACCCTACGGATTAACTGCGGAGTACTGGGTTCCGCATTTGATGAAGAAACCCGACAGGCACAATGAGATTGAGATCAATTATTTGGCTGATGGTAGTTTAACCTACTTCTTCCAGGGTTCTAAAATAACGATCCCGGAAAAGAGCTTCACCGTCTTTTGGGGTCTTGTTCCGCATCAGATTATTGAATATACGGGTTCCTCTCCCTATTGTGTTTGTACGATTCCGTTAACATTGTTTTTGGAATGGAGACTTCCTTCTATGTTTGTCGACAGGGTTCTGAAAGGTGAAATTATCATTGAAAATTCTGGAAAACAGTCAGTTTTTGATGACTTCCTTTTGCAACACTGGATTGAGGATCTTACGGCCAATCAAGGCCAGAAGGCAACTTTGCTGGAAATGCAGGCGCGATTGGTACGCATGGCAGACAGGATAATTGCTCACAAGGAAAGTGAACACGTTCAGATTCAAACAAGCGAAATCAGTCAGGTTGAACGCATTGCAATGTATATAGCACAAAATTATAACCGGCCTATAAATTCTGCCGATATTGGGAAAGAAGTGGGTCTGCACCCCGATTACGCCAATGTTGTATTTAAAAAGACTTTTGGGATGTCCTTGAATGAATATCTTATCCAGGAGAGGATATCGCATGCACAGCGAAAATTAGTCTCAAGTGATATGAGTATCGCTGAGATCCTTTACGATTGCGGATATAATTCGATAAGCAGTTTTAATGCAGCCTTTCGAAAAATCAACAAATGCACACCCCGGGAATTCAGAAAGAAATACCATTAATGAAGAAGAAAGCTTTGTTTATTGCTAAGTTTTTTACTGGAAAGAACCAAATTTGACGGCGAAAAATATCGAACCAATTATTCGTGACTCCTGTCGTCGTCCCTCGTGATCTCGCAGCAATACTGCTCGGTTCCGCCATCTTATACATAAAAAAAGCAAAGACCAAAAAGATCTTTGCTTATTGTACCCCGAACCGGACTGTTTTACGAACCTTTTTTTAGGGATTTGGAATTGATCTGGCGGGTTGAATTGAAAATTATCTCTTTATAAAATTTATTATATTTTTTACTCACAGTCGTCTCGCACTTGAATATTAGCTTGAATATGATGATGAGAAACTGTTGGGAGATTGGGAAGTAATCTCTAAATTGGTGATTGCAATACCTTAACAATCAAAGATGCACACATACCTACGCTGTAGCGAATTAGGAGCAATTGAACTATGAACATTAATAAATTGATTGAAAGCTTTTCGAATGATATATTTCCTTTAAGTGAAGAGGAAATAAATCAGCTTAAATCTAAATTCAAAGAAAGGCAAATCAAGCGAAGACAATTTATTCTGCAAGAGGGAGATGTTTGTAAGCACTATACATTTGTGTCAGAGGGCTGCTTTAAGTTGTATAAAATTGACCATAGTGGTAAAGAACGTAATCTGCAATTTTCCATTGAGAATGAATGGATTTCCGACTTAGGGAGTTTATATTCAGAAACTCCCAGTGCATTGTATATTGAAGCAATTGAACAGTCAACCATACTCCAAATAGAAAGAAAAGACTTAGTTTATCTCTATACTCATTTCCCAAATATTGATAGAAATTTCAGAGTTATCATTGAAAATTCTTTTATTGCCTTGCAAAAGAGAATGTTTCAGAATATAAGCGCAACAGCCGAAGAAAGATATTTATACTTTTTAAAAACACGCCCCAATCTCTTCAATCGAATTTCAAACGTACAAATTGCATCCTATCTGGGTGTAACTCCTGAATTCCTTAGCACTATTCGCAAAAAAATTGCTCATTCTTAAACTACATTAAGACTATTTCTTAAACTACCTTATAGGTGCACCCTTTTGGTGTACGGTATCTTTGTATTCAAATAATCAATAAAAGTAGATAAAATGGAAAAGAAAATAATTGCAGTGATTGGTGCAACAGGATCACAAGGTAAAGGTGTTGTTGAAGCACTAATAAAAGAAGGCACTTATAAAATAAGGGCGATTACGCGCAATGTGGGAAAATATAAAGGTAATGCGCATGAGATAGTAAAAGGGGATTTAACAGATTTGACTTCTTTAACAGAGGCATTCAGAAATTGTTATGGTGTTTTTGTTGTCACCAATTTTTGGGAAGGTGCGGATGAAGTTGCTCAAGGAAAAACAGCGATTCAAGCGGCTAAAGATGCAAGGATAAATCACTTTGTTTGGTCTACACTTCCAGATGTAGAAAAGATCAGTAATGGTAAATTTGATGTTCCCCATTTTACTGGTAAGGCTAAGGTGGATGCGTTAATAAAGGAAGCTGGGTTCGAAAACTACACTTTCGTACAAGCACCATTCTATTTTCAAAATCTTACAGGACAAATGGCGCCCCAAGCTCAGCAAGACGGTTCTATTGGTTGGACCTTCCCCATTGACCCTGCAAAAAAAGGAATTCACATGGCGGATATCAACGACTTAGGTAAAGTTGTTGCAGGTGCATTCTTGAATCCTGAAAAAGTAGGAAATGGCAGTTATTTATCACTTGCAACAGAGTTCAATAGTTTTAATGATATTTTGGACGCATTTAAGGCAAATGGTAAAGAATATAGCTTCAATCAAGTTCCTGTTGATGTGTTCTCAACCTTCTTTGAAGGGGCGGAAGAAATTGCACAAATGCTAGCCTATTTTGAGGAACATACGTATATGGGGCCAGATTCAGAAGCTCAAATACAATTAGCGATGGATATTGCAACAGAGAATTTTACTTCACTTAGCGAATGGATAAATCAAAATAATTAAGGTATGAAGAAGATAATAATAATGGCCTTTGCATTAGCAGCGCTGTTGTCATGTTCTCACAAAGAGTCAGAAAGCACAATAGAAACGGAAAAGAAAGTAATTATGCATAAAGAAGAAAAACAAAAGATTGAAGCCTTATTAAGTGAATATAAAAAATCATTGAACACCTCGGATGCAAAATTGGCTCAAAGCCTTTATACGAAAGATGGTGTGTTCATGCCAACCGAAGCTCCTTCCGGAATTGGATCTGAAGGCATTTTAAAATCATATGAATTTGTTTTCTCTCAAATTCAACTGAATATAGAATTTTTCATTGAAGAAATTGAAGTGGAAGGAAGTATGGCCTTTGCCATAACAAGCTCCAAAGGAACAGTTAAAATACATGCAAATGGAGTTGAAGCACCAGAGGCAAACAGAGAACTATTCGTGTTTGAGAAAGTAGATGGAGAATGGAAAATTGCCCGATATATGTTTAATAAGACTGAACCAAAACAATAATCATGAAAGCTGCATTAACAACAAAAGCAGGCCATCCTGATGTTATCGAAATAAAAAACGTACCCATTCCTGATGTTAAATCAGGTTGGGTGCTTATTCAGGTAAAAGCATTTGGATTGAATAGATCAGAACTTTTTACAAGGCGCGGTGATTCTCCAGGTGTGGAATTCCCAAGAATACAAGGAATTGAATGCGTGGGAATTGTGGAAGAGGACCCCTCCAATACCTTTGAAAAAGGACAAAAGGTAGCTGCCATTATGGGGGGCATGGGTAGACATTTTGATGGAAGCTATGCAGAATACACGCTTGTTCCAAAAGAGATTGTTATTCCTTTTGTAAGTAAGCTTCCATGGGAAACTCTTGGCGCAATTCCCGAGATGTTTCAAACTGTTTCCGGATCACTCAATCAGGCTCTGGAAATTCAAAAAGGAGAAATTTTGCTGATTCGAGGCGGAACATCTTCCATTGGAATGTTGGCTTTACAACTTGCAAAGGCAAAAGGTTTAACTGTCATTTCCACCACAAGAAATCAAGATAAGAAACAAGTATTACTTGACAATGGAGCAGATCATGTGGTAATTGATGACGGAAGCGTGAACGAGCAAGTCAGAGCAATATATACTGAAGGTGTGAATAAAGTCCTTGAACTGGTAGGTACGAGAACTTTGAAAGATTCGCTGAAATGTATTGCTCCAAAAGGAATGGTATGCATGACTGGAATTTTAGGAAATGAATGGACAATGAAAGAATTTACTCCAATGGGAGATATTCCGTCTTTGGGCCGACTTACAGTTTACATGGGTGGATCAATAGATTTAGCCAAAGAACTCCTGCAAGAATTTATTGATGATGTGAAGAAAGATACCGTCAAATTGAATATTGATCGAATTTTCAATCTGGATGATGTACCTCTCGCTCATCAATATATGGAAGAGAGTAAACACAGTGGAAAGCTAGTTGTTTTGGTTGATGTCAAATGAATAAATATATCCCTCAATAATTTGTAAAATTGTGAAATGAAAGATTTCCTTTGAAAGTGACGAAACCGGATGCCTTACGGTCAATGGTGTGGATTGGCGGACTGCCTTTTAGCCTTTTCAATGGGGGGCGTTATTTCTTGCGCAGCTTGACGGTGAAAATATCAAACCAATTCTTACAACAAGGTCCTTGATTGGATATTTCAGAATACCAATGACTTACAAAATAAAAAAACGGAAGATCAAGATCAAAAATCTCTTTCTTCCGTTTCTGTACCCGGAGCCGGGATCGAACCGGCACGGCCATTACTGGCCACTGGATTTTAAGTCCAGCGCGTCTACCAATTCCGCCATCCGGGCGTTAATAAGGTAGTTGCTAAATGTATGTTTACTCCAATTCTAAAGAACTACTGCCTCTATTCTGGGATGGCGAGAGCTCGGCGTACCGCCTTCGGTTCCGCCATCCGGGCGTTAATAAGGTAGTTGCTGAAATCAGCAGCGATGCAAATTTAGCTAAAAAGCTTTAATCTGTTTCAAAAAGTCTCTTCATTGCATCCTCAATATCATCCAGGCTGTTTCTGGACGAGACATTGAAGGCTATAAAAAAAGGGTGACCTGTCGATCACCCTTTTCTCCTTTTGAGCGGGAAACGGGACTCGGACCCGCGACCCCGACCTTGGCAAGGTCGTGCTCTACCAACTGAGCTATTCCCGCAAATGGATTGCAAATATAGTACGCAAAAATCAATCCTGCAAACCAAATCCCTCTATTTTTCTTATCAAATCAGATTTAATAAGCTGATTATAATCCTGATAGCTTCTTAATCTCATTCAACTTGTTAAGGGCCTCAACGGGAGTAAGATTGTTGATATCCAGTCCCGCAATCTGATCGCGGATCTGTTTTAAAACGGGATCGTCAAGCTGGAAGAAGCTCATTTGCAAGCCCTCCCGGCCACCTGCAATCTCCCCTACAGGCTTGCTCAGGTTTTTCTCCCCCCCGGTCCTCTCCAATTCTTTCAGAATCTCGTTGGCCCGCTTCACCACGCTAAGGGGCATGCCGGCCATTTGGGCCACATGAATCCCAAAACTGTGCTCACTTCCCCCGGGGATCAGTTTCCGAAGGAAGATTACCCGATTTTCCAATTCCCTGATGGAAACATTGTAGTTTCGTATCCTCGGAAAGGAAGCTGCCATCTCGTTGAGTTCGTGATAGTGTGTGGCAAAAAGGGTTTTTGCCTTTCCTTGAGGATGTTCGTGAATATACTCCACCATGGCCCAGGCGATGGAAATTCCATCGTAGGTACTGGTACCCCGGCCAATTTCATCCAGGATCACCAGGCTCCTCTCTGAAAGGTTGTTCAAAATGCTGGCCGCCTCCAGCATTTCCACCATGAAAGTTGATTCGCCCAGGGAAATGTTGTCCGAAGCACCCACCCGCGTAAAAATCTTATCCACCCAGCCGATGGTGGCCGATTGAGCGGGGACAAAACTTCCCACCTGGGCCATCAGGGTGATCAAGGCTGTTTGCCGTAAAAAAGCCGATTTACCTGACATATTCGGCCCGGTCAAAATAACAATCTGCTGCTCCCCCTCATCCAGCGTGATGCTGTTTGATACATACACCTCATCGGCAGGAAGCTGCTTTTCTATGACAGGATGCCTTCCCTCCTGGATGTCTATGGTGGTGGACTCGTTAACTTCGGGGCGACAATAATCATAATCCAGGGCAGAGATGGCAAAGGATAGAAGGCAATCGAGCCTTGCCACCAGGGAAGCGTTCAATTGAATAGCTTCTACCCAGGCCGAAATGTCCGAAACCAGCTCCTGGAAAAGCCGTGCTTCCAGGGCCAGGATCTTTTCCTCGGCTCCAAGGATCTTCTCCTCGTAGCTCTTCAGTTCCTCTGTAATATAGCGTTCGGCGCTGACCAGGGTTTGCTTCCTGATCCACTCCTCTGGAACCTTGTCCTTGTGGGTATTTCTCACTTCAATGTAGTAGCCGAATACATTGTTATAACTGATCTTCAGGCTGGTAATGCCGGTACGTTCCATCTCCCGCTGCTGCAAAGCCTGCAAATATTCCTTCCCCGAGTGCCTGATCTCCCTCAGTTCATCAAGTTCTTCGGAGACTCCTGCAGCAATTACACCCCCCTTATTGATCAGGGCCGGGGGCTCTGCTTCAATCTCCCTTTCTATCCTTTCTTTGACTTCTGAACAGGGATCCAGCTGGGCCGCCAATCGTTGAAGTGACTCTTCCTGCGATCCTGCGCACCGCTCCTTTAAAGGGGCAATAACTGTCAGCGCATTTTTTAATTGAACCAGTTCCCTGGGAGTCACTCTGCCCACGGCCACTTTAGAAATAATTCTTTCCAGGTCTCCCACCATCTTGATCTGCTCCGTCAGAAATTCCCTGAATTCTTCCTCCTGGCTTATGTGGTCCACCATATTGTGTCTTTCCCGAATCAACAGTACATCCTTCAAGGGAAGGGACAGCCATCGTTTTAGCAAACGGGATCCCATGGGGGTAGAGGTCTGGTCCATGACATCCAGGAGCGTGTGTGCCCCTTCGTAGAGGGACTGAAAGATTTCCAGGTTCCTGATGGTGAAACGGTCAAGCCATACATAGTGATCCCGCTCAATACGAGACAGGCTGGTGATATGTCCGGTGTGGGAATGCTGGGTCAGATCCAGGTACTGCAAAATGGCTCCGCTGGCTATGATGCCGTGGCTCAAATCCTGCACCCCAAAACCTTTGAGGTTCTGGGTGCCAAACTGTAGTTGAAGTTTATCCCTGGCATTTTCCTCGGTATAGACCCATTCGTCCAGCAAAAAGGTATAGAATCCCTCCCCGAATGATTCCCTGAACAGATCGCGATGACTCTTCTGAATAAGTACTTCTTTGGGCTTGAAGGAGCTCAACAGTTTGTCGATGAAGGCCGCATCGCCCTGTGAGGTCATGAACTCACCGGTGGAGATATCCAGAAAGGCGATTCCCATAACCTTACGATCCATGTAGACGCTGGCCAGAAAATTATTCTCCCGGTTGTCCAGAACATTTTCATTGTAAGTAACCCCTGGTGTCACCAGTTCTGTAATTCCCCGCTTGACAATCTTTTTGGTAAGCTTTGGATCCTCCAGCTGCTCGCAGATGGCTACCCGTTGGCCGGCCCTTACCAGCTTTGGCAGGTAATTGTCAAGGGCATGATGCGGGAAGCCAGCCAGTTCAACCGAAGAAGCTGCTCCATTGGCCCTTTTGGTCAGGGTAATGCCAAGTATGCTTGATGCTCGTATGGCGTCCTCACCAAAAGTCTCATAAAAATCTCCCACCCTGAATAGCAATACTGCATCCGGATGCTTCGCCTTCACAGCATAGTATTGCTTCATGAGGGGGGTTTCAACGATATGTTTTGGTGTGGTCAAAATCAGATGATTGCGTCTCAAAAATAAAGCTTATGAAAGGATTATCGAAGCTTTGTTGAAAAGTAAGCGCTTTTATTTCTCCGGTATTTTTCTTTAATTGATCTTATGCGCTCCAAGCGACACCCTCTTACTTACCTGATCTTTGCCGGCTTTTTCCTGGGAATCCTGTTTGGAAAGCTCATCGGGGAACCCATTCTTGTGGTGGCTGAACCCATGAAAGAGTTATTTCTTCGCCTGCTCAGAATGGCCATCATGCCCCTTGTCATTACCTCCATTATCAGCGCAGTGATTCAGGTGGGGAGCAGTAAGGGACTGGGAAGGATTACCTTACGCACCTTTACTTACTATCTTACTACAAGTGTAATCGCCATTCTCACCGGCCAAATACTGGTCAATATTTTTCAACCCGGGAAAGGGGCCAACATCAGCCTGATGGAGCAGCCGGAAGGCATAGGGGTGGTGGATCAGGGTTTCGGGGAGTTGCTGCTTAATCTAATTCCGGAAAATCCCTTTGCCGCCATGGCCAATGGGGATGTGCTTCCGGTCATCTTCTTTTCACTACTCTTTGGCTTTTTTGTCACCCGCCTGAAAACAGACCAGCGAAGCCTTATGGGAAACTTCTTCAGAGCCGCCTTTGAAGCAATGATGAAACTAACCTCCTTTGTGATCTGGACCGCCCCCATCGGTGTATTCGGAATAATTGCTGGGATTGTGGCCAAGACCGGCTTTGATGCATTTGCCTCTCTGGGGAAATTTTTCCTGGTGGTGATGGCAGGCCTGTCCATCCATTTCTTCATCACCCTTCCCTTGATCCTGAAATATATGGGAAAGCTCAGCCCCATCAAACACTTTCGGGGAATGCTGTCGGCCCTGATGACCGGTTTTTCGACCTGTTCCACCATAGTTACCCTGCCCCTGACCATGAAGGCTGTCACAGAAACATCCGGGGCTTCAGAAAAAGCAGCCGGTTTTGTGCTTCCCATAGGGGCCACCATCAACATGGATGGCACAGCCCTGTATGAATGTGTGGCCACCATTTTTATCGCCCAGGTATACGGATTTGACCTTGGGTGGGCTCAGCAGGGGATTATCGTGCTTACTGCGGTCCTTGCTTCGGTCGGAGCGGCCAGCATACCCATGAGCGGACTGGTCATGCTCACCATTATCCTGAATGCCGTGGGACTTCCCCTGGAGGGGGTGGCCATGATTCTGGCGGTGGACCGCATCCTGGATATGTTTCGTACCACGGTCAACGTATTCTCCGACAGTGTGGGAGCCGTGGTCATCAGCCGCCTGGAAGGGGACACTTAATAAGAGTTCATACAAAAAGCAAGAGGCCGCCCCAAAAGGCGGCCTCCATGCAATAAAATCCAGTAGCTACTAGAGATTGATATCTATTCCAACTGCTACTATCGTAGTGTTCTTTCCATAGGTGTCGACAAAAGGTACTGCCGTTGGAAAACCTGTGGGGGTATAGGACTGATTCTTGCTGTAGTCCTCGTACATGACGAATGCAACCCCTGCATTAAGGGTTATTTTTTCGCCAAGATCAACGAAGACACCGGCACCCACTGTCTGACTCTTAAGGCCCTGACCGAAGTCTGACTGATAATTGTCATTTACACCATTGTTTCCGCCCGAATAACCTGCGCTGATCCCCAAGATCTTAAGCAGCCTGTATTCAAGAGAGAACATATAGGAGTAGCCATTCTCATCAATGCTTGTTTCATTGTTGATCTGCTCTCCGGCTTCATTCACATCGCCATAGAAGGCAGACTTGTCAAGGTAGTAGTTGAATCCCGCTGTGGCAGTAAGCTTATTAATGGGGCTTACCTGTACACCAAGGGCAAACATTCCGGGAAGGTCGGCTCTTACTTTTTCTCCATCGGGGAACATGCCCACATCGTCCACTTCGGTTTCGTTGGTCAGTTCGATTTTAGTGTGGTGCTCGTACTTGGCTGCAATGTTGACCTTATCACTCAGGTGTATGTTCAGGCCAATGATGGGAGTAAAACCCATTCCCTTCTGAACAGCCTTCAGTTGCATGTCGGCAGTAGCTCCATCCAGAGCTGCAGCTGTTCCAAGCAGAAGTGCCTGGGTGGGTGCATTAATTCCGGGAACAGCGGCAACAACCCTTAAATAATCACCGGGAGTCTGTGTGCCGCCATAGGCTGCAGGAGCATCAATGCTAACTCCTGTCAGTGATCCTTCATAGGAGTTGCTGGCAGTGACCAGCCTTCCGCCAAGAGCCACCGAGATCATGTCGTTGATAGCGTAAGTGGCTCCTACCTGATAACCAAAGTATCTAGATTCTCCCTTAAAGGCTGCATTCATGTTGTATCCAGTGATGTTTCGAAATCCCGGATCTCCGGCACCGGCGCCGATAAAGCCCTGGTCAATCTGACCCAGCATTCCCGCCAGCATAGGTACCAGGGAAGCTACAGGAATCTCAAGAGAGGGAAGTCCGGTTGGATAGTCTGCGCTTCCGCCACCCCCAATGAGGTTGAATCCGGCCGAAAAGGCCCATTTATCCATCTTATAGGCCGCATAAACACTGGGAAAAATAGGTGCTGTTAACTCGGCCGTATAGGTTTTAGGGCTTGGATTCAGATAGGTGTAATCACTTGTGATAGTCCTTGTCTGAAAAATAGACTGGTTTGAGATTGAGAGGTGGAGTCCGTTGCTCAACTGGCCAAGACCGGCGGGATTGAAATATACCGCATCCACTCCCAGTGTTGCATTCCGGGATAAGGTCCGAACCCAGGCAGCACTTCCGTTTGTGTTGGTAACCAGTCCTCCCGCAAACAAAAACTGGGAAGAAATGAGCATACCAATCACCAATACATTCATTCTTTTCATGAGAATATTTTTACGTTTAGCAAACACAAGAAACTAAATATTTTTGAAACTCAACATTTTCCGCGCTTATTGGTTATCTCTATACTATGACGAAACGAGTTACAGGACTGGGTGGTGTGTTCTTTAAATCCACCAACCCGGCAGCACTTAAGCAGTGGTATAAGGAGCATCTCGAAATCGACAGCGGAGAGCATGGAGCCATGTTTAACTGGCGTCATCACGATGATCCCGACAAAGAAGGAAATACTGTATGGAGCATCTTCCCGGACGATACGACCTATTTCAAGCCCGCCACCAGGGAATTCATGTTCAACTACCGGGTGGAAAACCTGGAGGAACTCCTCCGGGTCCTGAAAGAGGAGGGCGTAGAAGTGGTGGGTGACATGGAAGAGTATCCCTACGGGAAGTTTGGCTGGATCATGGATCCCGACGGGAACAAGATCGAATTGTGGGAGCCCTTGAACGAAAAAACACTCTAAGCTCTAATTCCGTTTGCATGAAAAATATGTGGGACGACAGGTACAGTGCCAGTCAGTTTGTATATGGCAAAGAGCCCAATGGCTTTTTTTCCGCTGAGCTGAGTAAAAGAAAGCCCGGACGAATTCTTTTGCCCGGAGAAGGCGAAGGCCGCAACGCAATACATGCCGCCCAATCGGGCTGGGAAGTGGATGCATTTGACCAGAGCAAGGTGGGGCGCGACAAAGCCCTTGCCTTTGCTTCGGAGCTGAATGTGCAAATCAACTATGAAGTTTGTCCGCTGGAGGATTTCCATTTCAAAGCCAATCACTATGATGTAGTAGCCCTGGTCTATTTTCATGGCGGTCAGACGGAAAGGGAGTACCTGCACAGACAAGTATCTGAATCTTTAAAACCGGGAGGAACTCTCATTCTTGAAGCTTTTCACAAGGAGCAGCTGGGCAGAAACACAGGCGGGCCACCATCCTTGGCATTTTTGTTTGATGAGGAGATGCTTCTTGCCGATTTTGCCGGATTGAAGCCTGAGTTGATTGAAAAACAAATTCTTACTCTCAATGAGGGGCCCTTCCACCAGGGAGAGGCCTCGGTGATCCGTTATACAGGACTTAAACCAGAATAAATTTATCGCATGGATCTTGGACTGAAAGATAAAGTAGTTATGGTGGCCGCATCCAGCAAAGGCCTTGGATTTGGCATTGCCAGGCAGGCCGCATTGGAGGGTGCCGTGGTTTGCATGGGCAGTCGCCATCAGCCTAATCTGGCTGCTGCTGCAGAAGCCATTCAAAAAGAAGTAAGCGGGGCCCGGATACTCGTCCATTCCCTGGATGTGGCAGACCCGGCATCCATCAATATGTGGGTAAAAGACACCCTTAAGGAGCTGGGATCGGTGGATGCCCTGGTGGTGAACGGA
>Ga0316190_10000345_pt1 | contig 32176 bp, 30 predicted proteins | sample Eddworburrow2_MG_FD_204929 | JGI IMG/M metagenome (GOLD analysis project Ga0316190, IMG submission 204929) | Coastal sediment microbial communities from Maine, United States - Eddy worm burrow 2 | ecosystem: Environmental > Aquatic > Marine > Coastal > Sediment | place: USA: Maine | collected... | reverse complement strand
GATCCCCCTCCGTTGCCGATCTCCACGAGATCGACCACCGGGGTCATGATCGGATACCCGGCCCGGCGTTCGTCGCGCTCGATCCAGTAGGTCGACTCGACGCGCACCCGGCCGTCCTCGACCAGCGAGCACTTGGCTGTCGTACCGCCGATGTCGAGCGCGATGACGTTCAACTCCCCGATCTGTCGGCCCAGATCGGCGGCGGCACCGAACCCCGATGCCGGTCCCGATTCGACCATGACGATCGGGTTGCGAGCGGCGGCGGCCACGGTCTCGATGCCTCCGTTCGAGGCCATCACATGCAACCGCCCGCGATGGCCCAACGCATCGAGACCATCGGTGAGGCGTCGAAGGTAGCCGGCCACCAGAGGCTGGACGTAGGCCGAGAGTACGGTGCTGCTCGTACGTTCGTACTCCCTCCACTCCCGGCCGATCTCGTGGGACACCGCAACCGGCACCTCGGGCCAGAGCTCGGCGATCCGGTCGGCGACCCGACGCTCGTGTTCAGGGTTGGCGTAGCTGTGCAGAAGACAGACCGCCAGCGCTTCGATCCCTTCCGCGCGAAAGTCCTCGAGCAGATCGGGTAGACCGCTGAGGTCCAAGGGGCGCTGTTCGACCCCATCGAAGCCCATGCGCCCGGGGACTTCCCTGCGGAGGTGTCGAGCCACGAACGGGGCCGGTTTCTCGTAGCGCAGGTTGAAGAAATCGGGGCGATTCCCGCGGCCGATCTCCAGCACATCCCGAAAGCCCTCGGTGGTGATCAGCCCGACCGAGGCTCCCTTCCGCTCGGTCAGCGCGTTGATCACGAGCGTCGATCCGTGCGCCATGAGCTCAACGCCTGCCCCCTCACCGAGCACGGCTCGGACCGCGGCCAGCACCCCCCGCTCAAAATCGGGTGGCGTGGTGTCGACCTTCAGGGTGACGATCTTCTGCTCACCGCTGGTCTCGTCGGTCTCGAACATCACGAGATCGGTGAACGTGCCACCTACATCAGTAGCGAGACGGCGGGCCATCTCCCGATCGTGGCATACCCCGAGCGAGAACGACGACCGGTCACCGACGAAGGAACCGGGCAATGTCGACCGCCACCGTCTCCGGATCCTGAAACGGCCCGAAGTGGCCGAGATGGTCGTACAGGAGCGGCTCGCTTCCGAGCACGTCCGCCACTCCGAGGGCCAGCCCGCCCACCCGGTCGAGATCTCGTCGACCCGCGGCCACGCGCAACGGCGCGTGCAGGCCGGTGAGACGGTCGAGCGTCATGACCTCCTCCGCCTCGAACGTGCGCGCCTCGGACTCACCCCGACACTTCAATCTCACCGTCCCGTCCTCGAGATCGTCCATTCCGTGGACCGCATACGCCAGAAGGGCATCGGCCCGCATGTACGCCAGCGGCGGCCGCGCGGCGAAGCGCTCGATGGCCTCTGCCCGCGACCCGAACACCTCTCGTCGGCGGCGAGCCGGACCGGCCATCGGATTCGGGCCGGCATGACGAAACCCCGCCGGCCAGACGATCGGCTCGTAGAGGAATCCCGCGGCGATCACCCCGGGCCGGGTCAGTTCGGCGAGCAGGACGATGGACCCACCGAGCGAGTGGCCGAATGCCGCGACCCGCTCCAGCCCGAGATGATCCACTATGGCCAGCAGGTCGTCGACCATCGCCGCCCACGCAAAGTTTCCATCGTCGGGCACACCACTGTCACCGTGGCCCCTGAAGTCGATGGCGTAGACATGAAACTCGGTGTCGAGCCGGCGGGCGAGGGTCTCGTACATGCGGCCACAAAAACCTGTGGCGTGGCACACCAGCAGAGGGGCACCAGCCCCGCCGAGATCGTGGAGCGCGAGACGCGTCCCTCCCCTCGACCCGATAAACGTCGTCTCGGGTCTATCGGAACCGGGTTGGCCTTGAAGCCCATCGTCGATCACAGGGTCATCGTGCCAGGAACCGGCGGTACTGCAAGGCCTTGACCCCATCACATTCCGTCGTCCCCTTGGTCAGCCGGCCGGTGTGGCATCCTGCCCGGGACGTTCTCGACCTACGACCGGAGTGCCGTGGCCCACCAGACAACCGTCTCCGTACGGTTTTCCGAGCTCGATCCGTACAACCATGTCAACCACGCGGTCTACCTGAACTACTTCGAGATCGCCCGGGTGGCGGCCCTCGAATCGGTCGACCTCGGGATTGGCCGGCTGCGAGAGGAGGGTCATCAGATCGTCGTGGTCGAGATCACCGTTGCGTACCGGATCCCTGCGGCGTACGGGGATACCCTCGTCGTGAGCACCGAGATCGAGGAGACCGCCCGGGCGTCGAGTCGCTGGGTCCAGGAGATCCGGCGAGGTGACGATCTCATCGCCACGGCACGGCTCCGGGCCGCGCTGACGGGTGCCAACGGGCGGCCCCGCCGCTTTCCCGCCGAGTTTGTGCAGAGGTTGAACGCTCTGGGTTCGTAAGGATCGGTTTCGGAAGTACGCGGATGAATGTCTCCGCTGTTCTGAGCTGCACAGTCGGCGGGGGGTTCGGGGGGCGAAGATTCTTCGGAGCCCCCTGACCAGCTCGGATCCGGCTTCGCCGGTCCGAGCTAACAAGACAGCTGCCGCCGTAAGGCGGCATCGCACAGAACCTCAGTCCGAAAGTTCACTTTCGGACTGAAGCACTAACCTGGGTGCGATGTCGGTGTCCATACGAGAAGCGATGGTCGGGGTCGTGGCGGGTGCGGCGGGGTGGAGCCTCACGGAGTACGCGGCTCACCGTTGGCATATGCACGGACGGGTCTGGAGTAGGGGCCCTGTCGCCTCTGAGCACCGAGCGCACCATGCCGATCCCCTACGGACCCGACCCATTCTGCGGGTCGCGGCCTATGGCGGCATAGGTCTGGCCAGCGCCGCGATCGGATCACTCGGGACGATGGTCGGGCGGACCACCACCACGGTGGCCCTCGCGGTGAGCTGGTTCGGCGGCTACACGGTCTATGAGACCCTCCATCATCGGGCCCATCACCGGGCCGTCCGCTGGGGATTTGAGCGACCGTTGCGCGCCCGCCACGTCATCCATCATGAGGACCGCTCAGGGGTCAATTTCGGGGTGACCACCGCCGTCTGGGATCAGGTGTTCGATACGGCCAAGTGAGCACCGGCCCCAAGCTGGCCTCGCGACACCGACCTACCGTAGCACAGGCGTTGAACTACGCTCCGCGGCCATGAAACGAGTACAACCAAAATACGGTCTCGCAATTTTATTCTTCGCCTTCGCCCTGGTGGCGGCCGCGTGTTCCAGTGACACCGACGATCAGGTGGCTGCCGAGTCCGACGCCACCGAAGAAGCACCGCCAGCCGAGTCCCTGGCCCTAGCGGAGATCGATTTCACGACCGGCACGGTGACCATCAAGAACGAGGGCGACGCCGCCGTCGACATGACCGGCCTCAAGATCTGTCAGGCGCCGGACTATGGCGATCTCCCGTCCGAGACCCTCGAGCCCGGCGCCACCGTCTCGGTCGCCGCCCCATCGACCATCGCGGCCGATTCAGGGGAGATCGGCATCTACGCCGACGACAACTTCGGAAGCGCCGCCTCGATCGTCTCCTATGTCGAGTGGGGCGAGTCCGGTCATCAGCGCAGCACGACGGCGATCGAAGCGGGCATCTGGTCCGACGGCGAGTTCGTCGATTCCGCCGACGCGACAATCCTGACCGCGAGCGCCGGCACCGCCTTCACCGGGGCCGACTGGACCGCAGGGTGAGCTGAGACGACCTAGAGCTGAGCGAGGATCTAGAGCTGGGAGGATCTAGAGCTGGGAGGATCTAGAGCTGGGAGGATCTAGAGCTGGGAGGATCTAGAGCTGGGAGGATCTAGAGCTGAGCGACCACAGTTTGGGGGACCGTGGGTTGAAGCTCCAGCCCATGGTCCTCGCTCGGTGAGCAGCTACGCCGAAACGGCGTCGCTCGAGCCAGCCTCTCGCTCCTCTTGGAGCGCGTGTTCCGCGGCATGGAGCCGTCGAACGCCGACCAGGTGAGGAGGCCGATGACCGGCCAGAGCTCGCTCGATCTCGGTCTCGCCACCCCAGATGCCGTGCTCTAGGTGCTCTCTTCCATATTCCCGACAATCGCCCTTGACCGGGCACTCATCGCAGAGTTCGCGCGCGGCCGCCTCTCGGCGAAGACGATCCGGGCCGCGCTCAGACGGGCCAGGAAAGAAGATATGTGAGTGGCCTTTACACCTCGCCTCGTCGGTCCAGCCTTGCTGGGACCGACGGGGATGTAGAGACACCGGGGCATTGTGCATGTTGTGGGGTCCCTCATTCCTCGTTGAACAAGACCACCTGGCACTATTGAAACGGATATGCCCGCATGTCACAACAACATCTGAGGAATGATGTGAATCGATTCTACAGATAGGTGAATAGAATGCTACCACTCTAGGTGATATGTCACTCTCACATTGTACATACTTGCCTTCCAAGCGCGACACCGATGTACGACCCTGAGCGGGAATTGTCCCCGCTTGGACCGACGCCCGGGCGGGAACCACCCCCGCCGGGAACGATGATGAGGAACTCACGTGGCCGACATGCACCATTGCTGGGCTGCGACCCAGCCCGGACTCGAGACCATGACCGCCGCCGAGGTGTTCGATCTCGGCATCAGGGGTCCAACCCCCTCGCCCGGAGGCGTCGCGTTCCGGGCATCGACCCGCCAGCTCTATCTGGCCAACATGTGGCTCCGGACCGCCAGCCGCGTGCTCGTCCGGGCGGGCCGGTTCCAGGCCAGTTCCTTCGCTCAACTCCAGGCGGGTGCGGCCCGGATCGACTGGTCCGCCTGGTTGGGTCCCGGCACTCCGGTCCGGTTCCGGGTCACGACCCATTCGTCACAGCTTTACCACACCACGGCCATCGCCCAACGGCTGGCCGACGCCATGGGGGTAGTCATCGCGGACCCCGCCGAGGATGACGCCCAGCTGATCGTCGGACGGATGGTCGACGACGACATCTCGCTCAGCGTGGATTCCAGCGGAGCGCACCTCCATCGCCGAGGCTGGCGCACCGACGTCGGCCGCGCCCCGATGCGTGAGACCTTGGGCGCGGCGCTCGTGACCGCCAGCGGGTGGGATGCCAGCAGCGGCCTGCTCGACCCCCTGTGCGGGTCAGGGACCATTCCAATCGAAGCGGCGCTGATGGCCTCGGGCCGCGCTCCTGGCGCCAACCGGCGCTTCGCCTTCCAACGGTGGCCGAGCTTGGAACCCGGCACCTGGGCCAGCGTCACCGGCGGGGCGGCCGCCGCAATACGCCAACCGACCGCGCTGATCGTCGCGTCGGACCGCGATGCCGGCGCGATCGCGGCCACCCGCGCCAACGCCGAGCGAGCGGGAGTCGCCGATCTCATCGAGACGAGGCGAACGGCGTTGTCGAACGCCACCCATCCCGCCGAGGAGGGCTGGGTCCTCACCAACCCGCCATATGGAAAACGGGTCGGCGGGCCCGATCTGCGCGACCTCTACGCCCGACTCGGCCAGCGGACCGCAAGACTCGGGCCGGGCTGGCGCCTGGCTCTCTGGCATCCCGACGTCAGACTCGCCGGCCACACCGGTGTTCGGTTCCGGGACGCGTTGACCACCACCAACGGCGGGATCCGTATCCACGCCCTGATCCAGCGCGAACCAAACCCCGCGTCGGCGCCATAGGCCAAGGTGCCACCAGACGCCGCTGGTCACCTCCAGGCGAACACCGGCTGTTCGTACTGGTCCACCCGACCATCGCCTCCCTGGAGGCCCACCAGTCGAAGCTGGTACAGCGGAGCCGCGGTCGGTGCGTGCACGAGATCGTCGCCGATCGCGAGCTGTATCACCGGCCGGTCACTCTCGGGGATGGTCACGAACCGAGGTGAATCCTCTCTGAGCAGCTCGTGCAACCCGATCCGATGGATCGACGACACCTCCGAGGGCTGCGCTTCCAGGTCCGGATCGGCGCCACCCCAGAACACGACGGGGCTGATCACATAGCCTGAACGAGTGGGATAGTCATCCAGCCGCCCGAGACAGGCGTCCGGGGTCAGCTCCAACCCGATCTCCTCAGCGGTCTCCCTCAGCGCCGTCTCAATCACCGTCTCGTTCGGTTCGGCCCGGCCCCCTGGTAGCGCCCACTGACCACCATGGCTGTTGAGTCGAGGCGTTCGGCGGGTCAACAGGAACGCCGCTCCCCCGGCCGTCCCCGCCACACTGCCGCTGGGGGCCTCGCCCGGGGCCAAGCCCGGGATCTTGCGCACGTCGTCGTTCCAGCCCGGGGGCAGGAGATCATCCCGGCCGTGGGCGACGGGGTCCGAGTCGACCAGCACGACCGCAACCGCGGCGTGGCGCCGACCGTCGAGAGGGTGCTCGCGCACCACGTGACGGGACAGGTTCTCCCGCACGCGAGTGCGCAACGCGTCGTCATAGACGACAGGGTTTAAGGCTGTCACCGAGCGAGAGGCCCCCGGAGAACCTGACCGGGTAGTGCTCCGGTGTGCTCGCCGTCCTGTATGACCACCTCACCGGACACGATCGTGGCCGAGATGCCCGTGGCCTTCTGGGTGAGCCGGGTGGCTCCACCGGGAAGATCCTGGGCGACCGCCGGCATGCCCGGACCGATGGTGGCGGGATCGAAGATGTTCAGATCGGCGATCATCCCTTCGCGGATGATCCCCCTGTCGTGGAAGCCCCAGGCCGCGGACGGCTCGAGGGTGTGCATCTTCACCGCCTCTTCCAGCGTGAACGCCTCCCGTTCGCGACTCCAGTGACCCAGCACATGGGTCGGAATCGAGCTGTCCATCAGCTGGGACACGTGAGCACCCGAGTCCGAGAACGTGACCACGCAACGGGGGTGTTTCATGATCTCGAGCACGATGTCCTGGTTCCCGTTCAGGATCGGCTGGAGGAAGAACTGGTCAAAGTCCGACTCGAGGGCGAGATCGATCATGCATTCGGCCGGATCGACACCCCTCTCCGCTGCCACCTCGTTCACCGTGCGGTAAGGCGGCATTGGCCCGTCCATCACCCGGATCCAGTCGTAGTCGGGCTTGCGGGCCTCGGCCCCGACGCCCTTGGACCAGGCCCCATCCTTGGCGGCAGCGACCAGCTTCTCGCGCATCGAGGGATCGCGGAGGGCGTGCTTCTGCTCCTCCAAAGGCCAGGAGCGGAACTCTTTCCATTCGGCCAACGCATCGAACGGGATCTGGGTCTTGAACGACAACACGACGTTGAACTCGCGGGCGTGAGCTTGGCCGAACATCCGACCACCCGCGGCCGCGGTCTCATCGAGCAGGTTGAGCATCTTCTTGTACTCCGGCCCGCCCCTGCGTCCCGAGGCCACGCCGAAGGTGATCGGCACACCGGTGCTGACCGCCAGGTCCTTGAGCCGACCGTAGTAGTCGTCCTGTTTGGCCTCACTGCGTCCAACGTCTTCGCCGGCGATCTCGAAGATCCCCGCTCCCATGTCGCCCATGACCCCGACGAGCGATGCGACCTCGTCCCAGGTGGCCAGCCGACTGGCCACGGGCCGGTCATCGGAGGTCTGGTGGTTGAACGTTCGACTGGTCGTGAACCCGAGCGCTCCCGCGCGCAGTGCCGATCGGAGCTCGGTCGACATGACCTCCAGATCGGCGGCGTCGCCGGCTTCCTCGAAGGCCCGCTCACCCATGGCCCAGGTACGCAGAGCCGAATGCCCGACATATCCCCCGTAGTTGATGCCCTTCGGGAGCCGTTCGAGAGTGTCGAGGTACTCGGCGAAGGTCTCCCAGGTCCACTCGATCCCGGCGGCCATAGCGTCAGCTGAGATGTCCTCGGCCCGTTCAAGATTGCGCACCACGAGATGGCGCTGGTCGGCCTTCGCCGGGGCCAGCGTAAATCCACAGTTGCCCATCACCACGCTGGTGACCCCATGCCAGCACGACGACGTCCCGAGCGGATCCCAGGCGATCTGGGCATCCATGTGGGTATGACCATCGATGAAACCGGGTGAGACGACGCGACCTTCGGCGTCGATCTCCTTCGCTCCCTTGTCCTTGATTCTCCCGATGGTGGCGATGCGATCGCCGACGATGCCGACGTCCGCTCTGAACCGGGGCAGACCCGATCCGTCGATGACGTCTCCACCTCGAATGACCAGGTCGTGCTGCACGAAGTCCCCCTGTAATGCTGTGGCCTATCAAGGGAGCGTACCGCCATTCGTTCTGGCTCACCGGTTGGCGGGCACAACCTCTACGGTCTCGCGAAGGTTCGAATCGCTACCCGCGACCGAAGGACCGAGGATCAGCTCGGTGAACGCAGCGGCCTGCATCGGTCGACCGAGCAGGAAACCCTGCGCCTGATCGCAGTTCAGTTGCCTCAGCCGGTCGGCGACCTCCACGGTCTCAACGCCCTCCGCGACGGTCCGGTGTCCGAGGCCGCGGGCCATCTCGATGATCGACTGCACGATGACGGCGTCACGGCCGTCATCGATGAGCGCGGAGACAAAGGACCGGTCGATCTTGATCTCACTCACCGGCAGATCCCGCAACCGGGTCAACGAGGAGCTACCGGTTCCGAAGTCATCCACCGACAGATCGACGCCCAGAGCCCGCAGGCCGCGCAGGACTGGCTCGGCCACAGAGAGGTCGTCGACGATCTCGCGTTCAGTGATCTCGACGGTCAGCTGACCCGCCATCAAACCGTGCACCGCCAACTTCGCGGCGATCTGGTCCGGCAGATCCGGCTGCAACAGGGATCGGGGCGAGAGGTTCGCCGCCATCGTGAGCGTCGGATCCAGTCGGTTGAAGTGGGCGGCGAGCCGTATCGCTTGATCCAGGATGCACAGGTCGAAGCGGTACTGGTTGCTCGACAATGCCACCAACTCGAGAAAGTCGTCGGGCATGATCAACCCGCGCGTCGGATGGCTCCAGCGCACGAGCGCTTCACAGCCGACGAGCCGTTCGGTGGCAAGCTCGTACTTCGGTTGGAACCAGAGCTCGAACTCGTCGTCCCCAATCGCCTTGGGCAGCTCTGCGGAGAGAGCGAGGCGCCGTACCGCCGGCTCGGGCGTGCGGTCGAACAGACGATAGGACTCGCCGCCGCGCTTGGCCGCGTACATGGCGATGTCAGCCCGTCGGACCAGGTCGTCGGCCGCGCTGCCATGGTCGGGCGACAGGGTGATCCCGATCGACACTCCCACCGACACGGGCACGTCATGCAACACGATCGGCTCGCTGCACGTCTTGGCGATCCGTTCTGCGGTAGCGACCACTCCGTCCAGGTCGACGTCGTCGCGCAGCAGCACCGCAAACTCATCGCCACCCAAACGGGCCACGAGGTCCCCGGCGCGGACTGCGTCGGGTAGCCGTCCTGCGATCGACCTCAGCAGATCGTCACCGTAGGCGTGCCCGAGCGTGTCGTTTACCTCCTTGAATCGATCGAGATCGAGCGTCAACACGCCCACGCGCCGGGAGGGGTTACGCCGATCCTCGAGCGCTCGTTCGAGCTCGGCCATCAGCACGGCCCGGTTCACGAGTCCGGTCAACTCATCGTGTTCGGCCTGATAGCGGATTCGGTCCTCGGATCGGGCCTCGGCGGTCACGTCCTCCACCATCAGCGCGACGTGGCCGTGGGGGAGCGGGAACAGCTGCAGGTCGACCACCTGATGCTCATCGATCTCGAAACGGTCGAGATCGACCGGTCCCGGCGTGTCGATGTGCGCGAGCACCCCGGCCCGTTCGACCCAGGGAAGAGCGTCGACGACCTGCTTACCGATGAGCGAACGAGGCTGCTCCCCGAGCACTCGCTCCGCCGCCGGATTGGCCTCGACAATCCGCAACGTCGATTCACCACCCCCGGCCGACGCCACATCACCCCCGGCCGGCACGACATCGATCACCACGACTGCGGCCTGCAGGCGATCGACGATATCGAGGTAGCGGATCAGTGCGGCGCGCGCGTCCTGGAGCTCGGTGACGTCAAAGGACACCCCTCTGAACATCGTTTCACCGGACGGGCCCTCCACCTCGCGAACCAAATCCTTGATCCAGACCCACGAGCCATCGGCATGACGGATCCGGGCCGTGCGAACCAGCACATCGCGATCGGCCAGCAATGCTCCGAACGTCGGAAGATCTTCGGGATGAACGACTTGATCGGGGTAGAGCTTCTTCCAGATGTGGGGTCGATAGCCGGTCAGCTCGGGCACCCGTCCGGTCACCGTGAGAAGCTTGCCAGTGCGGGGATCGGCCTCCCAGAAGATGGCGTTGGCCGAACGCACCAGTGACTCGAGTCGGAGGCCGGACTCGTGGTCGGTCTGCGACCGCCAGCGGGCATAGCCTCCGACCGGGCCCATGGCGGCCATCAGCACCACCGTCGGGACCAGCCAACCCGTCACTCCGTGGACCAATGCGGTCACGGCCATCGCGACCGCACCGGCTGACCACAACACGGTGAACGACCTGACTCGAAGCGACGCCGCAGCTGATGCCGTGCTCGTCGCCAGGACGATCAGCGCGGCGACCCACTGCCCGGGAACCAGCTGGGTGAGGGCCACTATCCCGATCACATCGAAGAGCACCAGCAGCTCGTCGGCCTGACGCGCCGGGCTCAGGCGCTCGATGACCACCATCGCGGGGCTGATGACGAACACCAATAACCCGGCGACGAGAAACCGTTGCTCGCCCACGGACGGGAGCGCGACACTGATGACCGCGAGCGTGAGCGCGCTGAGTACCCGGTCCCGCAAGAAGGGACGGCTCGGCCGCAAGCGGTCGCCCAGAAAGGACCCGCGGCTCACAGTCGCCCGTGTTCAGGCTGTGTTGACCAGCCCCTAGAAGGCTGTGTTGACCAGCCCCTAGAAGGCTGTGTTGACCAGCCCCTAGAAGGCTGTGTTGACCAGCCCCTAGAAGGCTGTGTTGACCAGTCCATACAGTGGTCTTCGACAAGCGAGGGGCCCCTACTAAACCCCAATCCACCGAAATACCCAGCTTTCGGTAGAAGGTCCCGTGTGAGTCGTGGCGGCTACCGGGCCAGGCGGAGGCCCGAGAACGCCCATCGCGAGGGCGGGTGGAAGAAGTTTCGGTAGGTCGGGCGCACATGACCGGGAGGCGTCGCCACACAGCCGCCCCGCAAGACCATCTGGTTCACCATGAACTTGCCGTTGTACTCCCCCACGGCGCCCTCGGCGGGCTGGAACCCGGGGTAGGGCGTGTAGGGCGACGACGTCCACTCCCAGACATCGCCGAACGCCTGATCGATGTGCCCGGAGCTCGGCTGGCGCACCGCCGTAGGGTGCAGCGCGAGCGTATCGAGCAGATTGCCCTCAGCCGGGAGGTCACCCACCGCATGTTCCCACTCGAATTCGGTGGGCAGGCGGGCCCCAGCCCAGCGGGCGTAGGCGTCGGCTTCGTAGTAGCTCACATGGACCACCGGCTCGCTCGGGTCCACTGGGCGGAACCCGGTGAGAGCATGGACCCACCATTCGCCCGACTCGTCAACCCAGTACCCGGGGGCGTCCCAACCACGACCGTTCACGGTGTGCCACCCGTCGGAGAGCCAGAGCTCTGGGCGCGAGTACCCGTCGTCGGCCATGAATTCGAGCCATTCTCCGCAGGTGACGAGCCGATCCGCCATCTGGAAGGGGCGGAGGAGGACCTCGTGGGTGGGTCCCTCGTTGTCGAAGGCGAAGCCCGTCCCCTCATGGCCCACGGTGATCACCTCGCCGGGCAGGTCCACCCAACCCAACGGGCGAGTCCGACCGGGTCCGGCGCTCTCCCGTGGCTCGTAGACCGGTCGGGTCGGGTTGAGCGACAATACGTGCTTGATATCCATCAGCAACAGTTCCTGGTGCTGTTGCTCGTGGTGCAACCCGAGGGTGATGAGATCGACCACATCCTCGTCGGCGTTGAGGCAGAACTCGCCCATCGCCTGGTCCACGTGAGCGCGGTAATCAGCGACCTCGGCTACACCCGGCCGCGAGATAACGCCCCGCTCGGCGCGCACATGCCGTTCCCCGACCGCCTCGTAGTAACTGTTGAACAAGAACCCGAAGCAAGGATGGAACGAGGAATAGTCCGGGCACGACGAGAGTAGGAATTCCTCGAAGAACCAGGTGGTGTGAGCCCGGTGCCATTTCGTCGGGCTCACATCGGGCATCGACTGAATGGCCTGATCCTCGGGTGACAGGGGAGCTGACAAGCGTTCTGTGTGCTCACGGATCAGTCGATACTGATCTGCGAGACCGTCGGATTCGTACGGCATTTCGAGCTGAGCGACCACGGCTATGTGCTTCCGTCGGCGAATTTTGCAGCGCGGGGGCAGGGGCCCGCTGGCATGTGTCCGGGAAAAGGATAGCGCCGGGCGATGGCCAGATCCCAGGTTCCCTGCGGGTTATTAGCACTACGGTCTGGAGATGGCTTCCCTTCCCGTGCTGTCCCAGACCCTCGCAGGGGTTACCACGATCACCCTCGACTGGCCCGAGCGCCGTAATGCGTTCGGCCAGCCTTTGATCACCGGTCTCCTCGACGCTCTCGACGGCGCGATCACCGACGAGGCCACCCGGGTCATTGTTCTCACCAACACCGGAACAACCTTTTCCGCCGGTGCCGACCTCAAAGAAGATCGCGCCTCGCTACCCGCCGATGCATTCACCTTTGTCAATATCACCGACCGGATTGCCATGTCACCCAAGCCGGTGATCGGACGCATCGCCGGCCATGCCGCCGGAGGGGGAGCCGCGCTCGCCGCCATGTGCGATTTCGCCATCGCGAGCGAGGATGTCCGTATCGGTATCACCGAGGTACGCATAGGCATACCACCGGCTGGGGTGGCCGATCTGCTGGTTCATCGCTTGTCGCCTCGCGCGGCCACCGAGGCCTTCCTCACCGGCGAGATGATGTCGGCATCGAGGGCGGCGGACCTAGGTCTGATCAACCGAGCTGTACCTGCAGACCAGCTCGATGCCGAGGTCGGTGCTGTAGTCGAATCATTGGTGCGCAGCGCTCCCAAGGCCATCGCCGCGACCAAACGGCTGCTGGCCGAGATGCGCGAGCTCTCGACCAGCCAGACCCGTCGACACGGCCAGCTCTTCAGCGCCGGCTTATTCGATTCCAACGAGGCGAAGGAGGGCGTCAGCGCGTTCCTCGAAAAGCGTGACCCCGCCTGGCTGCCCAAGAGTTGACGGCAGCTGCGGCCCTCTCCGGTTGATGGCACAACAATTGCTCACGGGTTGACGGGATCTGGTCATGAATATGTCTGAAGCCACTTGTTTAGGTGGTTCGACTCGGTTGCCGATGTTGAGAATATGGTACTCAGTGGTGCGTTGGTCGTATTGATTCTCAGCGCGTTCGGCGCGTTGGCTGTGCGCTATCACCGGCGAGCTCAGATCCGCTACGACACGATCGATGAGCTGACCGGCCTCGGCAATCGTCGCTGGCTCGTCGACACCCTCGACGAGCAGCTGGGTATCACGACCGGTGGCCTGTATCTGATGATCTGCGATGTTGACCGGTTCACCCGGCTGAACGACAATCATGGGCTGGCGACCGGCGACGCTGTGCTGCGAACCGTGGCGGAACGGCTGGTGGAAGCGCTGCCAGACACGAGTCATATCGCCCGCTTCGGCGATGACGAGTTCGCCATCATCTGGCACTCACAGGAGCTGAAGATCGCGGAGGCCGTCGGGCGGTTGATGGCGGCGATGGACCGCCCTCTGGTCCGGACCGACCTCGCCCTGGCACCGTCGATAAGTATCGGCATCGCCTCAACCGAAGGACTCGACGATCCCTCGACACCGGAGCTGATTCGCCGGGCATCCGTGGCGCTGTATCGGGCCAAGGGCGGCGGCGGCGGGACCTTTGCCCAATTCGTCGATCCGAACGACGTTGACGATTCACCGCGGGGCGAGGCCGAACGGGAGCTCATCGAGGCGATCGAGAACGACGAGATGACCGTCGTGTATCAACCGATCGTCGATCGCGACTACCGGGTCGTGGCGGTCGAGGCTCTCGTTCGCTGGCAGCACCCGACCCGGGGAACCATCCTCCCCAACGAGTTCCTCGATACAGCACGCGACACCGGCATGATCGCCAAGCTCGGGCTCCGCGTTCTGCGCGAGGCTTGTGAGCGTCTGGCCGGATGGCGGCTCGAGACCGGCCGCGACGAGCTGAGAGTCAACGTGAACGTCGATGCCCTGCAATTCGACGAGCCCGGTCTGGTCGACGACATCTTCCAAACGCTCCGCGAGTTCGGGCTGCCCGGTCGCTCCCTCGTTCTCGAGGTGACAGAACAGACCTTGTCATCAATGGACGAGGTCGCCTCGGAACGGCTCGCCGCGCTCCAGTCGATGGGGGTTGGCATCTCTGTCGACGACTTCGGAGCGGGGCCGTCCTCGCTCTCCGCACTCAGCGAGTATCACGGCGTGTCCGAGATCAAGATCGATCGGGCTATTGTCGGCGCGGCGACAGACCTCAAGGGACTTGCCATCATCAGCGCCGTCGTCTCCATGGCCGAGGTGCTGAGGTTTCGGGTCGTGGCCGAAGGGGTGGAACATGACGGCGAGGAAGCGGCCGTCATCGCTCTCGGCGTCACCGGCCTTCAGGGGTTCCGGTTCGCCAAACCGATGCATGGCGACGCCGTGGAGCTCGAACGACCCCTCCTCGAGAACGGTCAGCTTCCGTGGAACCCTCGCTCGACTACTACCCCCACCGCTACTACCCCCACCGCGATGACGATGGCCTGAGCCGCAGGCAGACCACGGCCTGAACCGGCGCGCATCATTGGATCACGATGGCTCGTCGCTGCGACACTGTGGTCATGAGTCTGACGGACGACACTCGAATCAGCCAGCTCGACGACGTCGACATCACCTCGCTCGACCGCTATGTCGAACATGGCTACCCGTGGGCCGACTGGGACCTGCTGCGCCGCGAAGCCCCGATCTATCGCTACGAGCGAGAGGGGTACCCACCGTTCTGGGCGGTCACGCGTTACGAGGACATCCACACCGTTGGGGCACATCCCTCGGTGTTCATCAACGGCGGACCGATCCTGCGCATCGATACCACTTACCAGCTCGAACGGCTCACGGCCTTTCATCAGCGTCAGGTGGAGCGCCATTCGTGGGACCCCGGCGAAGAGTTCGATCTCGTCTACAAGGACCGGCCCGAACATCTCGACTTCCGCATGATCACGATGCGACGGTTCACACCGGCCGCCATGCGTCGACTCGAAGAAGATCTCGCGTCACTGGCCACCCGGTTCGTCGGCGAATTCATGGACAAGGCCCGCACCGGGCAGACACTCGACCTTGTCGACGACCTCGCCGTCGCGGTCCCGTTGGCCACCATCTGCGGGCTGATGGATCTCCCGGTGGAGGACTGGTCACGTATCCATGAGCTGACCGATATCTTGTTCATCCCCGAATTGGCCGACGAACACGCCCAGGAGGGCGAGACCCGCTCCGATGTGACCCGTCGCCTCGGCCGAGAGTACTTCGACTATCTCGAACAGATCATCGACGACCGCCGCCAGCGGGGTCCCGACGGTGGCGATGATCTGGCCACCCTGCTCGTCCACGCGACGATCGATGGAAAGCCGCTCACCCAACAACAGCTACACGGCTATCTCAACCTGTTGATCGCGGCCGGCAACGAAACGACGAGGAACTCGATCAGCAGGGGGGTCGAGGTCCTGTTGGGGCACCCGGACCAGGCGGCGCTGCTCGCCTCGGATCCCGACAAGTACCTGAACACCGCGGTCGAGGAGATCCTGCGATGGGTTTCTCCGGTGATCCAGTTCGCTCGCACCGCCACCTCGGACTTCGAGCTGTCGGGAACGACGATCAACGCGGGTGACACGGTGGTGCTGTGGTATCCGTCGGCCAATCGTGATGAGCAGATGTTCCAGGACCCCTACCGGTTCGACATCACCCGCGAACCGAACTACCACATGGCCTTCGGGCACGGGACCCATTTTTGCCTGGGGGCCAACCTGGCCCGTTGGGAGATGCGGGCCGTGTTCGGAGAGCTGGCCCCCCATCTCCCGAACCTGGAGCTCGCCGGCGCGCCAACCCGGCTACCACACCTCCATGTCGGCGCGCTCCGCCATCTCCCGGTACGCGCTCGCTGACCCGCGGGCCGAGCACGGTGCCCGTACACCGGGCACAATATTGCTCTCGCATCCTGAACGAACGTCACATAAGCTGAGACCATGGACGAAACACCGTCCACTGCCGATCGAATACGAGAGGTGGCACTCGACCTGTTCCTCGACCGGGGGTATGTCGGTGCCTCGATGAGGGAGATCGCCGGAGAGGTCGGCGTGTCGACCCCCGCTCTCTACTACCACTTCGGCAGCAAGGACGACCTGTTGGCTGCCATCGTGGAAGGGCTGGCCGCAGACGGCGAGTCACTGCTCCGGCATCTGGCCGAGGTGCGCCGATCAGAAGGGTTTGCCGAGTTGGCCCTCGGCGCCTATTTCGACTTGCTGATCTCTCACCTGGAGGTCTTCCGATTCGTGTCGACCGATCGGGCGGTGCGTAGCCATCCGGTCGCCGGCCATCGGCTGGCCCGACAAGCCGACACGTTTCATTCCCTGCTCAGTGGACCGCGACCCTCTCGGTCGATGACCATCCGGGCGGCGGCCGCCATCGGCGCCATCCGTCGGCCTCTCCGGCTTCCGTCGATCGACAGAGCCCGCGACCGGCGGTTGGTGATCCGTGCTGCCCTGGCTGCGCTGGGCGCCCGGTGAACCACGAGGGAGTTACGGGCTGATGCCCTCTTGTCTACTGATCTAACGGTCGTTAAGCTGCCGCCATCGAGGAAAAGGGGAGTCATGGACAACAGTGTGTACAACGTCATCGAGCTGATCGGCACGAGTGACGAGTCCTGGGAGAAGGCCACCGCCAACGCCGTCACAGAAGCTTCTCGTACCTTGAGAGACCTGAGGGTCGCCGAGGTAATCGAACAGGACGTCCTCATCGACGAGGGGAAGCTCGTCTCGTTCCGCGCCAAAGTGCGGCTGTCGTTCAAGCACGAGTCTCCGGCCGGTTGAGATGACCCGAGCCGACAAGACTCCGGTTGGCCCCCCAGGGGAGATCCGCCCCGTCCACAAGGTTGTCCGCTTGGTCGCGACCCATCCCGACTCCTGGGAGGACGCCGCCCGGGCAGCTATTGCCGAGGCCACCAAATCGATCCGGGATCTGTCCAACGCAAAGGTGACCCAGCTCGACACCGTCCTCGACAACGGTCGCATCAGCCACTACCGCGTCGGCCTGGAGATGGTATTTCGAGTTGATCGCCTACGACCATCACCGATCCCGGGCGAACCTGATGTGGTGGTGCACCGGAGCCTCGTGGTGGCCAACAAGACGCTGGCCAGCACGGAGCTGATCGCGCTGCTCGAACAGCGAGCACGAACCCAGCCGGTCGAGATCCACGTCCTCGTGCCCGCCACGTACTCGACCGAGGAGAAGTTCATTCGCCAAATCGCGCTGGGTGGAGATCCCTTCACCGGGCACATGGCCGCAGAGTTCGCGCTGATCGCCGACGGGGACGACCGAGCCGTTACCCAAGCCCAGGAACGCCTCGACGAACAGCTGGCTCGGCTGGAAGCGGCCGGCTTCCCGGCGACCGGTGAGATCGGATCAGCCGAACCGGTCGACGCCATCTCCCGGATCATGAACCGGGCCAGTTTCGACGAGATCGTCCTCGTCACGCTGCCGGCCGGCCTGTCGAGATGGATCAAGCTCGACCTGCCCCACCGTGTCGATCGGGCCTTTGACCTCCCGGTCACCCACATCACCACCGAAGGATGAACCCCGACCTCGAGGCCGGCCTCCGCCGTCACCTGGCCACCGATGTCGACCACTGCTCGATCCGGTACACCGAGGAACGATACGAACACCTGACGGTGCGCCAGGGGGTCATTGAGCCCATCGCCACCGGCCATGACGCCGGGGTGATGGTGACGGTCTCCCACCAAGGGGGTATCGGCTACGCCGCCACGAGCGACCTGAGCGACGATGGTCTCTCCGGCGCCCTTGCCCAGGCCCGCCGCTGGGCGGAGATCACCTCCTCGATGATGGTGCTGGACCAACCAACATGGAAGACAGGGTCCGGCGACTACGCGGGCCCCGACGAAGTCCCGTGGGCCGATACCCCCACCGGAGAGGTCCTGGAGGTCCTGGCCGCGGCAGAACACGCGCTTCGAGTTGATGATCGCATCGTGGACTCCTGGTCTTCGCTCACGCGCATCGACTCCGAATCGCTCCGGCTCTCCAGCGATGGGGGACGCATCTATCAGCACACAGGACGCGCCATTCCCGACCTCTCGGCCATCGCCAACGAGGGCTTCAACACCCAGAGACGGTCCTATGGCGCGGGGGCCCATGCCGGACAGGGGGGCGCCGAGGTGCTGCTGCGTCTGGACCTCGCCGGGGCCGCGCCTCGGCTAGCCGAGGAGGCATTGGAGCTCCTCGGGGCACCGAACACCCCCACCGAAACCATGGCGATCGTGCTCGCCCCCGACCAGATGATCCTGCAGATTCACGAGTCCATCGGCCATCCTCTCGAGCTCGATCGAATCCTGGGCGACGAGCGCAACTACGCCGGCACGAGCTTCGTGACCGCCGACATGTTCGGGACCTACCGGTACGGATCAGACCTGTTGAACGTCACCTTCGATCCCACGGTTGCGGGCCAGCTGGCGAGCTACGCCTTCGATGATGACGGCACACCGGCCAGCCGCGAATACCTGATCCGCGACGGAATTCTCGAACGGCCTTTGGGCGGTGCGGTCTCCCAGGGCCGGGCCGGCCTCCCCGGGGTCGCCGCTTCGAGGGCCACCTCATGGAACCGACCCCCGATCGATCGCATGGCCAACCTGAACGTCGAGCCCGGAACGTCCTCGTTCGAGGAGCTGATCGCTTCGGTCGAGCGCGGGATCCTGTGCCAGACGAACAATTCCTGGTCGATCGACGACAGCAGAAACAAGTTCCAATTCGGCTGCGAACGAGGAACGCTGATCGAGGACGGGGAGCTTACGACCGTGGTGAGAAACCCCGGATATCGGGGGGTGTCTGCGACGTTCTGGCGCAATCTCGTGGGGGTCGGCAACCTCGACACCTTCGAGGTCCTCGGCGTCGCGAATTGCGGCAAGGGCGAACCCAACCAGATCATGTGGGTTGGTCATGCCTCTCCTACGTGCGTGTTCGACGATGTCGAGGTATTCGGAGGGGCGATGTGAGCCTCGCCAAGGATCCTGCCGCGTACTTCGTCGAGCTGTTCGAGCGGGCGCAGCGCCGGCTGATCGGATCCGAGGTGCTGCTGGCCGGACTCGACGCTGAGCGCTCGGACTTCGTGCGGTTCAACCACGGCGCCGTGCGCCAGGCGGGAAGCGTGCAGCAAGGCGTGCTCAGCCTGGACCTGATCGATGGTCGGGCGCACGCGACGGCGACCATCCAGTTATCGGGGGTTGCGGACCTGGATCGGCGACGGCTCGACGAGCACCTGCTGTCGCTTCGAGAACGCAGAGCTTCGACGCCACCAGACCCGTACCTGTTGTATGCGACCGACGGTGCGTCATCGGTCGATGTGGCCACCAACGACCTGCCGGCCGCGACGGATGCCATCGGTTCGATCCGCTCCGCCATCGGCTTACAGGACCTCGTCGGGATCTACGCCGCGGGAGACATCTACCGGGGTTTCGCCAACTCTCTTGGTCAACGAAACTGGTTCAACGCCCGGACCTTCAACCTTGATTGGAGCCTGTACCTCCAGGGCGACAAGGCGACGAAGAACCAATACGGCGGATTCGACTGGGACGATGCGGAGTGGAACGCCAGGCTGGCCTGGTCCACTACCCAGCTCGAAGCGCTCGGCCGGCCGCCCGTCGAGCTGAGTCCTGGCGAGTATCGCACCTTCCTCGCTCCGGCCGCAGTGCAGGACGTGGCCGCCATCCTCTCGTGGGGCGGGTTCGGCCTCAAGGCCCAGCGGACCAAACAGACCCCGCTGCTGCGGATGTTCACCGACGGGGCCATGTTTCACCCCGACGTGACCATCACCGAAGACACCGCCGGGGGTACCTCACCACGGTTCAATCGCGAGGGATTTTCCAAACCCGAACGGGTGACCCTCCTCGAGGCAGGCCGCTATGCAGAGAGTCTCATCTCCCCGCGCTCAGCGGAGGAGTACGCCGTCCAAACCAACGGAGCATCGGCCCACGAGACGCCTTCCTCGCTGTCCATTCGGCCCGGCGACATACCGGCCGATCGTGTGCTCGAACGACTCGGCACGGGGCTGTACGTCGGCAATCTCTGGTATCTGAACTACTCGGACCGATCGGCGTGCCGCATCACGGGCATGACCCGTTTCGCCACGTTCTGGGTACAGGACGGCGAGATCACCGCCCCGGTTTCTGCGCTGCGTTTCGACGACACCTGCTTCAACCTGTTCGGGCGCCAGCTCGAGGGCCTTACCGACCGGGCCGAGCTCGTACTCGATCCCACCACGTACGGTCAACGCTCCGACGAGAGCTCCCGAGTACCCGGCGCCCTGATCCACGAGATGACGTTCACCCTGTAGTGCTTCAGTTCGAAAGTAAACTTTCGAACTGAAGTTCTGTGCGATGCCGACTATGCAACACCAGACCGCAGGACATATTCACCCACATACTTCTGAAACCGACCACGCAACTTGGGGAGTGCGAGTATAGGAACGATCCTGTGCCTGGCTGAACGTCATTCGGCCGCCATCTGGCGGGGTTTCAGCGAACCAATTGGGCGCCTATGCCGTAGGGGGCGGCCCAGCCCAACCCGGCAAGGGTGCCGGCCCGGGGTCGGTATTCGCACCCGACCCAGCCGGCGTAGCCCAACCGATCGATTTCGCCCAGCAGCCAGCGGTGATCGACCTCACCCTGATCGGGCTCGGACCGATCGGGGAGCGCCGAGATCTGCACATGGCCGATGATCGACAGACAGCGGGCGAACGTAGCGGCCAGATCGCCCTGTTGGATCTGGAGATGATACGTGTCGAACTGAAGCCTGACGTTCGGCCGACCGATGTCGCTGATGACGCGCTCGGCCTGGCGGCTCGATCGGAGGTGATAGCCGGGCACGTCACGCTCGTTGATCGGTTCGATCAAGACGTCCACACCGACCGTGGCCAACAGGTCCGCCGCTTGACCCAAGCGGTCGACATAGCGCTCGCCAGCGGCGGCGTCGTCGGCGCAACCGGCCATCACGTGCACTCTCGTGCAGCCGAGAACCTCGGCATAGTGGCGGGCTTGGTCGATCGACGCCCGGAACTCCTGATCCCGCCCTTCGACCGCGGCGAGCCCGCGATCTCCCCGGCGAAAATCGCCCAGCGGGGCGTTGAGCAGCACAAAACCGATGTCGGCGTCGTCGAGCAGACGCCCCAGCGCAGGCGCCTCATAGTCATAGGGAAACTGGCACTCGACCGCTTCGAAACCGGCATTGGCCGCCGCCTGAGCACGCTGGTCGAACGGCACCTCGACAAACATCGTGGAGATGTTGGCGGCAAGTCGGACCATAGATGAACAGTAGGGCCTGCGAGCGCTGCTGAGTGGTCTCATTATTACTAGACGTGGGCTCTACCACCTCGCGTGGTGGTGCTATGTCGCAAAATGACCAGCCGTGCTCACTTGGGGCGGATACTTACTCACTTCGGGTGGCTATTCGGACCGAGGGATCCGGACGGTGACCGATCTCGTCGCCTCACCGAAGGTCGGGAGCCACGCCGAGTGGCGCCCGAACCCGCCGAGCACAATGACCAACAGCGAGTCCGGCTCGGCGATGATCGGCACCTGCTCCTCATCGGGGAACCAGTCGGGCGCCATCTCCGGCCGTCCACCGTGATTCCACAATGCCCGTGGGATGCGGGCATGGTCAAAGATGTGTTGGCGTATCTCCGCCTTGCCGTAGCCGTCGGCGGCGAGAATGGCCGCGTGTTCGGGACCGACGGCCAGCACCGGCTCGCCGCCTCGGTAGGCGTTGTTGGCGCCGAGGTCATTCATCGCCCCCGAAAAGGTGGCGAGGACCCCCTCACCGGTCGTGCTGCCATGATCGTTGAGGTTGTGGGGATTCTCGGCTCCGACAACGGTCACCGTCGACGCCTCTGGCCCGAAACCTCGCTCGATCGACAAGGGCTCCCAGGGGCTCTCGAGCTCGTTCTCGGCTACACAGAAGCTGTACTTGGAGGATTGCCCCTGGGTGGAACGATCGAGCACGCCGGGTGCGGCCCCGCCGATGTTCAATAATGCCAGCCGGGCCGCACGACCAATCGTCGCGTTGGCTCGACAGCCCGGTCCGAATGCGCCGTAGCGCGAGTTCATCCCCAGCTGGTCCACCACCGGGCCATTGACGATGATCAATGGAGAGGCCGGATGGGTGGTCGACTGCACCGCGAACAGGTTGAATTCCGGCTCGAGCATCGCGGTCACCGCGGCGATCACCACCGGCAGATACTCGGGTCGACAACCGGCCATGACCGAGTTGACCGCCAGACCTTCGACCGTGATCTCCCCGTTGGCCGGAGGCATCTCCCCTATCACCCGATCGGCAGGCCACGAGATGGCGGCCAGAAACCGATCGACCCGTTCCCGCGTGGGGGCGACGATCGGTAGGCCGTCAGACCAGCCGTTGTCGCCGAAGAAGTCGTCGAGGCCATCCTGGTCGGCCGGGACGAGAACCGTCTCGGTCACGACCGTTGACCAACGCCGCTCAGGTCCACCACGCAAGCCTCATCGAGGCACACCGCCCCCGCTTCCAGGCGCCGATGGGTCAGTTGGGAGAAACGCTCGCGGTTCTCTTGGGCGACCGTGGCGGCCGGCGACGTGAGTGCACGGTGCACCTCCGACGCCAAGAACCCCGCTTTCGCCTTCACCAGATCCGAGCTGTTGCCGGCCAGCGGATGGGGGCTGGCGACCAGCGCCAGACCTCCGAAGCCAAGCGCGCGTGCTTCGGCTCGGCCGAGCGGTCCGAACTCGTCGCTGCACAACACGACCGTCGGCACACCGGCCGTTTCGAGCGTGACCGAGTCGTGGATACACCACGACGTACAGGATCCTCAATCGGCCATGGCCAGGACGACGGCGTCACACTTCTCGAGCCGGCCCATCACCTCCGAAGGCGCCGGTTGGGCCGCGGTCTTGTGCCCCCACTCCAGGTCGCTCGAATCCACACCCAGTTCGGCCACCACCGACTCCAACAGGAGGGCCGCGTTGGGTTTCCTGTTGTCGAGCAACCCGATACGCAGCCCGGCCAGGGACGAGGGCCGCTCGGCCAGTGGTTTCTCCAGCACCGAAGCTCTCGCGACCGGCACCAGAACCTCGATCGTCTTGGACTCCATCGGACGACTCCCCCATCTGGCTCAAATCTCAATTCTCGAACTGGTTCGCGAGCGTACCCGACCGACAGCGCCTGCCACCGGGGAGCTCCCTGTATCTCCGGGTCGGGCAGGTTGATTTCTCTGGTGAGGTATGGGTTGGGTGTCGGGGCGGATCGAGTTGCTGTGCTATCTGCGCGAACAGACGATCTCGCGCACCATGCATCGATACGGCAACCTCATCGGGATGAACACGCCCGACGACACCCACCCCGGCGGCCGGGCCGGCTGAGGCCGTCATCATTTCCTGTCACCCTCATCTCGCGCCGCAACCCACGCCATCGGCAACTTCGGCTCAACGTTGGGGGTGTGCAATTCTCGATCGGTGACCGAACAAGCCGCACCTGACATCCTTTCCGACCCCTGTCCCGGAACCGGGATGCCCGCGTCGGAGACCGCGCTGGCGCTGGTGGACTCGTATCTGCCGACGCTCACCACCAGGGCCTTGGAGGGCGACCGGTCGCGTCGATTTCCGGTCGAAACCATCGAGGAGTTCCGCTCGGGCGGTCTGGCGGCGACGACCACCCCAGTCGAGCTCGGCGGCGTTGGGGTCGACCAGATCCGGGACATGATGGCCGTCGCTCACCGCATAGGCCAGGCCGATGCCTCGCTCGGCATCGCGTTCAACATGCACCAAACGGTCAGTTGGGGCCTGAGCCGAGCGGCCTCGGCCGGGATCCAGGGAGCGGATGATTTCCTGAGACACGTCGGTGCCGGCGAGGTGTGGTTGGTGGCCACCGTCACCGAAGCGGGCACCAACTACTTCCACCCTGCGACCACCCTCACGTCCGAAGGTGACGACTGGATCCTCACCGGTTCGAAGGTGTTTGCCACCGGATCCCCGGCCGCCACCCATTTTGCGGTCAACACGCGCGTCATGAGCGGACCCACCGCCGACCGCTTGGCCACCGTCCTGGTTCCCGCTCATCTCGACGGGGTCCTGGTCCACGACGATTGGCACGGTCTCGGGATGCGAGCGTCGGGGAGCGGCCAGGTCGATTTCTCCTCGGTCCGCCTCGGGGCGGACACGGTCATCGTTCCAGGAGGCCCATGGGGCGAGTTCAGCGCGGCCTCGGTCCTGGGTCGGGCCTTCGGCAATGCCGGGAACGTCGCCGCGATCGCCGGTGCGGCCACCGCGGCGCGCGTGCTCGCCCGGGACCGGGTCCGGACCGGCACGCGGGTTGGGACGAACACCCTTGCGACCCGACCCGGCGTTCAGGTCTCGCTGGGCGAGCTCGAAGCCGAGCATTACGCGTTGGCCGCAGTCCTCGAGCGGCTGGGTCGAGACATGGACCGGTCGGCCGCTTCCCCACCAACCGATATCGATGAGGCCCACGCGGTGATGGCCCGGTACCAAGCGGCGAAATTGACCGTCAATCGGCTGAGCGTCAGCATCGTCAACCGGGCCATGGATCTGGGCGGAGGGGCCAGCTATGTCGATGACCATCCGGTGGCGAGCCGATATCGCGATGTGCGGGCCGGCTCGTTCATGCAGCCGTTCTCACCCCACGAAGCGCTCGCCTATCTCGGTTCGGTGGCCGCCGGCACCAAACCGGATCCCCTGACCTAGAGATTCGGTTCAAATCTCAATCGCGAACTAGCCAGCTCGTCCTCTCTGACTGGGGACGGCGGCCAGTGCGCAGGCTGAGATAACGGCGCTGGCGCAATAACGAAAGCCCGGTGGCGATGCCACCGGGCGGAGAACCTGTCTGGGTATACCGGACGCGGGCGGTTGGACCGGCACACCCAGACAAGATATTCACGAATGCCGGCCGACGGTCCGGTTGCGGGCGGACATACCGAACTGTCGGTACCGGCATTCGAGTTCTGGTCGAGCTTCTCGCTTCGAGGCCACCTTCACACCGGCTGACCATTCGCCAGCTTGGCTGTTCAAGTGTTTGGGTGGTGTTCTCCGCAGCTCGTTACGTTTAGATTACGACACCACGATAGAGATTGCAATAGTGTGACGTTGAAAACTTTGAGAGGCCTTCACGTCCAGGATCATCGACTCACTCACGCCTCGTCATCAAACGCTTTCGCTATGTCGCCACGCAACTCCGGTATGCCCGCTCCTGTCGTGGCGCTGACCCAGCGGACCTCGGATGCAGCTACCCCGAGCGCGGCGATCAGCTCCCGCCGACGGGCCCGACTCTTGGACGCCTTCACCTTGTCGACCTTGGTGGCCACGAACCGTTGGGGCAGACCGATGTGGTCGAGCCATTCGATGGTCTGCATGTCGAGCGGGGTCGGGCCGATCGCCCCATCGATCAAGACCACCGCGGCGATCAGCTGGCTACGCTCGGTGAGATACCCCTCGATCATCTTCTGCCATCGTTGCTGCTCGGCCTTCCCGACCTTGGCGTAACCGTAGCCGGGCAGATCGACGAGCCAACGGCCCGAACCTTCGGGATCGAGCTCGTAGAGGTTCAATAACCTCGTTGCGCCGGGGGCCTTGGAGGTGTGCGCCAACTTGCGGCGGTTGGCCAGCGCGTTGAGCAGTGACGACTTCCCGACGTTGGAACGTCCGACCAGAGCCAGCTCTACCTCGGAGTCCGGCATCTGGCTCACCAACGCGGCAGACTGGAGAAAGCGGAGGGACAGCGGAGTCGACACCCCCCGAGCGTAGAAGCCCGTCGGACCGCGGGCCGGTCACCTGCCCTCTTATTCGCCGGCTTCACCCTCCTTCGCACCCACCGACGCCAACATGCATGCCATGATCGGATCGTGATGCAAGATCCAAGCCCTGCGGCCGATGCGGTCGACCCGACGCGAGGCCGCTGACCATGACCGAGGACGAGCTGATCGCGTTGGTCGGCCACCGTTTCGAGGGAGGGACCTACACGATCGCCCAGTGGGAAAACCGGTTGTTGACCGAAGCCACGGGACGAGCGGCCCTGCCCGATGGCCTCGCCCACCCCATTGCCTTGTTTCATGCCTCGATGGCCGGAGCCCGAGTCACCATTGGCGACATCCTGACCCTGGCCGGAATGGAAGCGCCCGACGGCGACGACGGGGTGGTCCTGCTCGGCTACGACTGGGAGTTCCTCCAACCCCTGAGAGAGGACGAGCCCTACACCATGGAAGGCGGCGTGATCGCGGCCGAGCGCAAGACCGGCCGATCCGGTCGCACGACCGACCTGCTCACCTTCGAGATCACCCTTACCGACCGCGAAGGCGAGGCGACAGGGCGCACCACCAACGTGTGGGGCTTCCGCAGAGGAGAGACATGAGCGTGAACATCGGCGATCCGATCGGACCCTGGACCATGGAATCGGTCGACCCGGCAGCCATGCGCACCACCGCCGCGATCTGTCGGGACCCGAATCCCATCCATTGGGATCACGATGTGGCCCGCGCCCAAGGGTTCGGGGACCGTGTGGTCAACCAGGGGCCCCTCAACCTCGGCTATGTGGTCAATATGTTGTTGGAGTGGGCCGGCCCAGACTCGATCCGCCGCATCGGCTCGAAGTTCACCGCCGTGGTGCAAGAGGGCGACCGGGTCGTCGCCCGCGGTACGGTCACCGGCCTCGAAGAGGGACCCGACCGCACCCCCCTGGCCCGGTGTGAATGCTGGCTCGAACACGACGACGGCACCAGAGCGGTAACCGCTACCGCCCTGGTCGACATCTCGGCGCTCGCGCCGGTCACCTGAGCTCGCCGACGCTCGGCGGTCTGCCTACTGCTCGGTGTGGCGGTCAGCCCGGATAGCCGGGCTCGATACCGAACTCGACACCGGCGTGGTGGGCTTGCGCGACGTCGGCGAGAGTGGTGTAGTTGACTCCCAGGTCCGTGATCTCATCCAGCCACCGTTCCATGGCCAGCAAGCGGTGACCTCGACCGATCACCTGGGGATGAAAGATGATGTTGGTCATCCCGTTGGTGACCTCACGAGCCATCCACTCCACATCACCGGTGAAGTTGGAGAACATGTCCTCGGGTCGTTTCAGCCCGGGCATCATCATGCGTCGGAAGGGAACGAACTCCAGGTACACATAGTCGTCGAGCGTCCAGGACCAGGGCAGCTCGACCAATCCGCTGTCGGTCCCCCACCTCACCGGCTGGTCGAGCGGATACTCGTCGCCGGTTCGCAGTGGGTACGGGCGATAATCGTGGCCCATCAGCGACGAGTCATAGATGAGCCCGAACTCGACGAGCAACTCGATGGTCTGGTTGGTCATATCGCCGGCGGGAGCCCGATAGCCCACCGGCGGCGCTCCGGTCAGCTTCTCGATCAGCTCGTAGGAACGAGCGGTGATCGCCCGTTCCTCATCGGCGGACAGCATGGGGTTGGCCTCGTGCACATACCCGTGCAGTGCCACCTCGCAGCCGGCATCGACGATCATCTGGCACACATTCGGGTAGGTCTCGATGGTGTGACCGGGAATGAAGAAGGTAGCGGGGATACCCTGCGCCTCGAGCAGACGCAGGATCCGAGGCACCGCGACGGCACCGAACTCGCCCCGCGACACCGGGGTGGGCGTACCCATCTTCCGCATCAGCCACACCGAGGGACCATCAAAGTCGAAGGTCAAACAGACATGCCCCGCATCGTTCGCTGACAACACCATCGTCGCTCTCCCCGTGCCGACTGCCGCGCCGGCCGCAGCCGGTCTGCAGATCGTAGCTCTGCCACCAGAACCTCGACCGAAAACTCCACCTTCGAAGGATTCGGGCTGAACCGAAACGCTCGCCGTCTCCTCAGCCGGGCTAGGCCCGATGGCCGAGCTTGGCCGCCTTGCGTTCGAGCAAACGGCGTTGTGGGCCCGGCGTGAGAAGCCCCACCGCTCGCTGGTACGCATCGCGGGCGGCCTCGGGGAAACCGGCCCGGTCGAGCAGATCGGCCCGAGCGCTGTGGAAGTAGCTGTAGAGCGCCAACCGCTCGGCGAGATCGTCGTCGTCGAGCAATTCGAGACCGGCAGAGGGGCCGTCGGCCATTGCCGTAGCCACGGCGCGGTTCAACCGAACCACCGGCGACGGCGAGATGCGGGTCAACTCCTGATAGAGATCGGCGATGCCCGCCCAGTCCGTCTCATCCGCATGGGAGGCGTCGGCGTGCAGTGCGGCGATCGCGGCCTGGATCTGGAACGGTCCTGGCCGGCCCAGCCTCACCGCCCGGTCGAGCAGCTCGGTGCCTCGCTCGATCATCCTGCGGTCCCACCGGGACCGGTCCTGGTCGGCCAGCAACACCACCTCTCCCTGTCGATCGGACCGCGCCAACCGGCGAGCGTGGGTTAGCAGCATCAGGGCACCGAGCCCGAGCGTCTCGGCGTCGTCGGAGACCAGCTCGGCCAACAGCGACCCGAGCCGGATGGCCTCACCACATAGTTCGTGACGGATCAACTCGTCTCCGGCGGTGGCGTCATACCCCTCGTTGAACACGAGGTAGACCACGTGCCTGACACTCGCCAACCGCTGCAACAGCTGCTGGTCGGGCGGGATCTCGAACGGCACGAGCGCGTCTGCGATCTTGCGTTTGGCCCGCACCAAGCGCTGGGCCATCGTCGCCTCCGGCACGAGGAAGGCATGGGCGATCTCGCGGGTCGTGAGCCCGGCCATGCTCCTCAGCGTCAGCGCGATCTGGGCCTCGACGTGCAGCGAGGGATGGCAACACGCGAACAGGAGCCGGAGCTGGTCGTCGCGCAACAGGGTTTCGCCGTCCTCCGCACCTCCACCGAGGTCGGTGGCCCCAAGACGTTCCTCGAGCCGTGCCAGCTGCTCGGTCTTGGAACGCCGCGTGCTCTCCCGGCGCAGTCGGTCGATGGCCCGGCGCCGGGCGACGGTGGTGATCCATGCCCCCGGCCGATCGGGCACACCGTCGCGGGGCCAGGACCGTAATGCGGCCTCTGCCGCTTCCTGAACGGCGTCCTCCGCCAGGCCGAGATCGCCAAGGTCGCCGACCAGCGAGGCCACTACCGTGGACCACTCCCGTCGCACCACCTCGGCGATCGCGCCGCGTACGTGCTCGGACATCTGTCCCCTGTTACCCCCTACAACCCGCTGTCAGAGCTCGGAGAAGTCGGGAACGGGACGAACCTCGATCGTGCCCGACGCGGCATGGGGGATCTTGGCCGCCCATTCGAGGGCCTGGTCGAGGTTCTCGCACTCCAACAGGTAGAACCCGCCGAGCTGTTCTTTGGTCTCCGCGAACGGGCCGTCGGTGGTGATCGTCTCACCGTTGCGCACCTGCACCGACGTCGCGCTCGACGTCGGGTGCAACGGCTCGCCGGTGATCATGACCCCCGCGGCCTCGGCCTCGGCCCCAAACCGCTGATACCCCTCCATGATCGGACCCCACGCCTCGCTCCCCGGCTCGGGGTTGGCGGCAGGATCGGACTCGGTGGAATAGATGAGACAGGCGTATTTCATGAATCCTCCTGGATTCGCAGTGCGGGGCACGCCCCCGCCATCTCTCAGACGTCGAACGGCGAGGGCCGGTCTCGACACCTCGACCGGCCACCCATCATCATCCTGCACCGGGCAGCCGGCGTCGGGATGACCATTGTCGCGCCCCGTCCTCATCTGTGCGCCGCGGGCGTTGGCCGTTGGGTGTCCATGTTTGGCGACTGATGACAGACTCTGATCCAAGCCAGATGGACGGTCGTAGGGGGTCACGACATGCTCAGCGCCGAAGAGAACGAGATGCTCACCCGCACCGGGCCGGGGACACCGATGGGAGAACTGTTTCGACGGTTCTGGACACCGGTCCTGGTCGCGGCAGAGCTGCCCGGGCCCGACAGCCCGCCCGTCAGGGTTCGGATACTGCACGAAGACCTGGTGGCGTTTCGAGACAGCCGCGGTGAGGTCGGCCTCGTCGACCCCCGCTGCCCCCACCGGGGGGCGGATCTGTTCCTCGGCCGCAACGAGGACTGTGGGTTGCGCTGTGTGTATCACGGGTGGAAGTTCGATATCTCGGGTGCGTGTGTCGACGCGCCGACGGTCGCCGACGTGTCCGATCGGTTCCGCGAACAAGCGGCCGTCAAGGCGTATCCGACCGTGGAGCGTGGCGGGCTCATCTGGTCCTATCTCGGCCCGCCGGACCTTGTGCCCGAACCGCCCATGATGGAGTTCACGACGCTCCCTCCCGAGCAACGCTATGCCGACAAGAAGCACCAGGACGCGAACTGGGCGCAGCTCTGCGAAGGGGGGCTCGACACCGCCCACTTCTCCTTCTTGCACATGCCCGTCAACGTCGACCGGGTCGATATCGGTACGGGGGCAGGCGGAGCCGGCCCCCGCCACACGCGCTGGATGAAGAACGATCCACAACCCTCGTTCAGCATCGCCGAGCACGCTTCGGGGCTGACCCTCGGTGGCGCGCGGCGCGCGGACGGCGATGCCCTGTATTGGCGCATCGCCCAGTTCATGATGCCCAACCACGGGCTGGCACCGAGCGCACTGGCGGGCATGACCTACACCGGCCAGACCTGGGTACCGATCGACGATGTCACGACCTGGGTGTTCTGCTACAGCTGGAATCCTGACCGCCCGCTGGCCGAGCCCGAGCGGGGGTACACCCAGGGTGTGCCGTCGATCTACTCCGAGCTGGACGAGAACTATGTGCCGATTCGCAACCGGGCGAACGGCTATCTCCTCGATCGCGAGGTGCAACGAAACGAGACCTTCAGCGGCATCGAAGGGGTGTCCGAACAGGACGCCGCCATCCAGGAGAGCCAGGGGCCGATCGCCGACCGGACCCGTGAGCTGCTCGGTCCCACCGACCTTGGGGTGATCCGTTTCCGTCGTCTGATGCTGGGTGCAGCGCGCGACCTGATGGCCGGCATCGAGCCCCCGGCGGCGACCAAGCCCGACGCCTACAACATCCGCAGCGGGTCGATCATCACCGACAAGGCGGTCCCATTCGACCAGGTGCTCCGCGAACGGTTCACCTAGCCGGACGGAGATAGGGGGCCGATTACTAACCGGTGCCTGGCACCAGTCACCGACCGAGCCCCCGAGGAGACTCAGAAGAGCTCGAAATACTCCTGGTGTTCCCAATCGGTGACCGTCGAACAGAAGCGGGCCCATTCGCTGCGCTTGACCAGAGTGAGATAGTCGACGAACTCGTCGCCCAGCTCAGCCCGATAGAGGTCGCTGACGTTGAAGCACTCGATCGCCTCGCCGAGGCTGCGGGGCAGCAGGGGTCCGGCGTCGGGCGCATAGGGGTCTCGCACCGCGGTAGGGGGCTCGACCGCCGCCTCGATCCCGGCGGCCATGGCGACCATCTGTGACGCCAGATAGAGGTAGGGGTTGGCGGCCGGGTCGCCGGTGCGGTTCTCGACCCGGCTCCCGGGGTCCCCCGGCGCGCTGATCACCCTCAGCATGGCGCCTCGATGTTGGGCGCTCCACGCCACCCGGTCCGGGGCCACCGAGTGGGGTCGGAAGCGCTTGTAGCCGGTGACGGTCGGGGTGGTGAGCAGGCTGGCTGCGGCGGCGTGGGCCAGCAGTCCGGCGACGGCGTGCCGGCCAACCGTCGAGAGCAAGTCTCCCTCACGGTCCGGGGCGAACAGGTTCCGGCCGGTCCGATCCAGGAGTGATTGGTGGAGGTGCCAACCGCTCGGAAAGCTGTCGGGAAGCTTGGGTCGGCTCATGAACGTGGCGTGCAGCCCGTTACGGACTGCCAACTGCTTGATGGCCGATCGCACAAGGACGGCCTGGTCGGCAACGGCGCACCCCTCGGCCGGGGCGAAGGTCAGCTCGATCTGGCTCGGCCCCAGCTCGATCTCGATCGATCGGGGTGGGAGGCCGAGATCGACCAGCCCGTTGCGAATCGGTTCGAAGATGGGTTCGATCAGATCGCCATGAC
>Ga0316190_10000344_pt1 | contig 32226 bp, 27 predicted proteins | sample Eddworburrow2_MG_FD_204929 | JGI IMG/M metagenome (GOLD analysis project Ga0316190, IMG submission 204929) | Coastal sediment microbial communities from Maine, United States - Eddy worm burrow 2 | ecosystem: Environmental > Aquatic > Marine > Coastal > Sediment | place: USA: Maine | collected... | reverse complement strand
CAAATAAGGGGCCGCACATTTCAGCCGCAAGATTGGCTACGTCATGGCTGCAAATCTCAACTCCCATAAGATTTTTACGTTTGTACGCCTCAACACTGAGATTATAGTGTGTTGCTCGACTCTGCAAGACTTCATCTGTCCAGAGGGCGGTATCGAATACAGCATCTGGATGCAGAGAGTTGATGCGGATGCCATCGCAGCCCCATTCCAGTGCTGCAACACGGGCCAGCTGGTTGAGTGCGGCCTTTGAAGCAGAATAGGCCGCTGCGCCAGGGCCGGGGGCAGGCACGTTTTTGGAGCCGATAATCACCACCCGGCCACCGGCTGGTGCCACTTTCAATAAGGGATGAGATTCGCGCATTAGCACCAGATTGGCATCCAGGTTGATGTTGAGCACCTTGCGCCATTGTTCAGTTGCCAGTTCATCAATGCGACAGCCGCCGGGGAAGATGCCTGCGTTGAGGATGAGCATATCCAGCCCGCCGAACCGTTGCACAGCGCTCTCAAGCGCTTGGGCGACTTGGTCCTCATCGGCCACATCACACACCAGTCCGAGAAAATCTGGACGTTGGTAGAGCTGTTCGATATTGGCATCAATATCCAGCCCAATTACTGCAGCACCGCGTGCCAGTAGTGCATCGACACAGGCCTTGCCGATGCCGGATGCTGCGCCGGTTACTAATGCCACTTCGCCACTAAATTGTGGAGGGGTACCGCCTTTACGCAGTTTGGCCTGTTCCAGATCCCAATATTCCACATCAAAAATATCGCGAGCGGGAAGTGCCTGATAACCACCCAGTAGTGTGGCCCGCTGGATGATCTCCTGAGTATGGTGATAGATATCATTGATGATGGCAGCATCCTTGGCACGGCGGCCAATGCTGATAAGGCCCAGCTCGGAGTCAAGCACCATGCGCGGGGCAGGGTCGAGCATGGTTTTCTCATCTTTGGACAGAGCCGCATTTTCCTCAAAATAGCTGCGGTAAGCTGCTGTGTAGCTTGCAATATCACGCCCCAGTAGCGGCAGTCGTTTAGTGCGGATGACATGATCCGGTGTGGCTGGCCCCTGTTGGGATAGAGTGGCAATATCCTCCCGCTGGGCAAAGGCCAGACAGGCGGGACTCATATCGCAGCAGAGCAGCATGGGTGCAGCAGCAACAGTGGAGATCTCCTGGCGCAGCTTACTAATCTCTCCTCGGAGCGGTTTGTCCGTAGTGGCAATTTTGTGTGGGTGCAGCGTCCAGGCTCCGTGGGCCTTAAGATAATCCTCGGCACGGCCTACCAGCTCAATCATACGGTCGTAGGACTCCTTGGCTGTTTCACCAAAAGAGAAGATGCCGTGATTCATCAGGATCATGCCGATGGTCTTCTCTGTTGCATCTGCTGCAAAGCGCTCTGCACAGAGTCGGGCCAGATCAAAGCCAGGCATCACGTAGGGGATGATGACCATATCCTCGCCATAGATCTCCTGGATGCGTGCCAGGCCGTTGTGGCTATTGGTGATGGTGACCACTGCATCGGCATGAGTGTGGTCAACATATTTATAGGGTAGGGAGGCGTGCAGGATAGTCTCAACTGAGGGGGAGGGCGCTGAAGCTAGGGTCATGTTTGTTTTTAGCTCATTCACCATCTGCGGGTCAGTCAGGGTCTCCAACTGAGCCAGCTTTAACAGATGCGCCATGCGTACCGGGGCAAAACCGGCCTCCTCAATAGTTTCCAGATCCCAGCCACTGCCTTTTACATAGAGAATCTCTTCTGCTTCGCCGACCAGATTGGTCTCTGTAACCTTTACTGATGTGTTCCCTCCGCCATGCAGCACCAGAGATGTATCTTGTCCCAACAGACGAGAAGTGTAGACGCGTAGGGCAAGGTCTGTTGTGTGTTGGGCGGCATCCTGATCATTCCAGCGGTTTTGCATAGCGGTACTCTTGATTGTTTTTAGAGGTGTGAAACCGTTAATTATAGCGCCCTAGTGGGCTGAGGCGGTAGTTCAGTTAAACGAGGGGGAAATACAAAAGGGGTCAGAAAGAGTCATTCAGTGAATGCTGATGTATGACAGGTGAACACATAGGTGACATTCAGACGTAGATGCTGACCGACAGCTACCATCCATCAATCTAGGTCGAATGACACTCACATTGTGCTAGCCGCCGCATCATAGGTTATTGGTAAGTCGATACAAAGCAATCGGGGCTGGCACGGCTGGCTAATGGGTGAGTTGGTTGATTGAGTTACGAGAAATAGCTATGGCAAACCCCAACTAGGATCGTACTTATCCAAAAACTGATAATCAATCTCCCCATCCCAGATGATTTTCTGATTGTTCTGCTGCATCAACCTGTTCCAGCAGGTTAATTCCAACAGCCACAATATCGCTGTCAGTAACAATCCCTTTAAGCTTCCCGTCACTCACCACAGGTAAGCAGCCATATTTATGCTGTTGCAGATAAAGCGCAGCACTTTGTAGACTGGCATGGCTGTCCACGGTAATAACTTTTTTTGTCATAACTTGAGTAATAGGGATATCTGCTGGATTTGTCTGCTCTTCCTTACTGCGCAAAGTGGAATCAGTAGCGGCCAGGACATCACGTTGAGTAATAAGGCCAGCCAGTCCGTTTTTATCATCTACGACTGGTATGTGACGGATACTCTTTTCTGCCATCAACTCTATTACAGCTGCAAGCGTTGCTGTATCTGGTAGCGTAATTACACTTGTCGTCATAATCTCATCAACTGTAATCATGATTACTTCCTCTTAATAAGGCATTAATAAATTGACTAAGGTGTAAATCTATTTTTTCCTTGCTTCCTTGAGCGTCTTTAGCATTTTTACTCCCTTGTTCCTTTGGGCAGATAAAACATCCATCTCTTTTTTAAGCTGCTTAAGAGTACTTTCATCCTGCTCTTTTTTAAGTTTATCCTTCAGTGCATTCTCCTTTTTCTTAAGTTTTTTCAGAACGCGTTTTATTGAATCGTACTTGGCGAGTTGTGCCCGTCGCTCTGCGCCCATGTAGTTCTTCAACTTTTCTAATAGTTTAGTTGCTTTCATCAGTTTGTCCTCACTTCAGATTTATCCAAAAATGCCTTAATTTCATCATCCAGCGCCACACTGCGTCCGGCCTTTTTTTATCCAGATCTGAGGTGACGAATAACACCTTCGGTCAACAATGATGTGTTAGCTGATTTTGACTTTCTGTATGGATTGGGCGGTTCCGCGCAGTATGGTGAATCGTAGTTTCTTGTATTCGATACTGCTGCCAACTGGCGGAATCTCGCCTGCCTTCTCCAATAAGAAACCTGCCAAACTGGAGTAGTGGCCCTTTGGCAATTCAACGCCTAACTCTTCGGCCAAATTAGAAAGATCAACACGGGTGTTCACCAGCAGGGTGCCGTCATCCTGCCGCTGGATCAATTGGGCTTCGGGCTCGCCAACATCATACTCATCCTGTATATCTTCCACCACCTCTTCCAGAATATCTTCGATACAGACAATGCCTTCCGCACCGCCAAACTCATCTACTACGATCGTGACCTGCGCCCTTGTCTTGCGCATCTCAAGCAAAAGGTCATGGATACTCTTACCGGGGGGTACGTATGTAACCTCCTTGATGAACGGTAGAATCGGCTCATCCGCTGCCACTCCTAATAGTTCCAGTGTGTTAACCACGCCTACGATTCGGTCTACCCGTTCCTGATAGACAGGGATTCTCGCGTGTGAATGCTTGATGGCCACTTTTCGGGCTTCGCCACAAGTGGCATTTTGTTCCATCATCGCCACGTCGATCAGTGGCATCATCACTTCATGTGCCGTGGTCTCGCCAAAATTGAACAGGCGCCGGATCATGCCCTGCTCAATAGGCTCTATGTCCCCATCATTGCCAGACATGTGCATCATGGCCTTGATTTCTTCACGCAGTGTGAAGGGGTTTTGTGCATCATTGTTACCACCGAGCAGTCGACTCAGCAGGCGGGCTAGAGAGCTGAACACCACCAGGATGGGATAGAACAGGTAGGAACAGAATTTCAAGATGAAGATGGCGTGCGGGGTGATGGTATCGGCACGCTGCTGAAAAACACTCTTGGGTACAATTTCCCCGAGTACCCAGATAAGGGGCGCCACCAGTATGATGGCCATCCAACTGGAGCCTGGACCGAACAATTCGAGCATCAGGGCGGTAGCCATGGTGGTGTTGGTGACCACGGCTATGTTGGTGCCCACCAGGGTGGTGGACAACAGCCATTCCGGTTTTTTGAGCATTTCCAGGGCTAGTTTCGATCCCTTGGAACCTTTGGCTGCCTGGTGCCGCAGTTTCATGCGGTCGGCGCTAACCATGCCAATCTCAGAGCCGGAAAAAAACCCCTCGATGATCAGACAGATTGCCATGATGCCGATAGTGATAAGGATATCCATTACTGGCCTTCCTCTTTGGCTGATTTTTCAGGCTCGTCCAATGGTATGCCATTTTCATCTGTCTGCTCGCGCACCGTGAGGGTTTTCAGACGATTGGCCTCCACCTCTTCTACCGTGAAGCTGAACCCCTCCAGACTAATGGTGGCACCTTCCTCTGGTAATTCTCCCAACTCGTGCAGGATGCACCCGCCGACCGTTTCAAACTCGCCTTCTTCCAGTGCCGAATCAAACTCTTTGTTGAACTGGGCAATGGAGAGGGAGCCATCCACCCGCCTGGTGCCGTCATGTTCAACCACCACATCAGTTTCGGAAACAACATCAGAGGGACTGGGTATGTCACCAAAGATGCACTCCAGCAGATCCTCCATGCTGATGAGACCGGTAACCCCACCGTATTCATCCACTGCCAGTGCCACCGACAGCCGTCGTTTGCGGAAGGTGTGGAACAGGTCCGAGGCAGGTTTGGTCTCGGGCACAAAATAGGGTTCACGCAGAATATCGCTCAAACCTTGAGGGTACCTCTCCAGTATATTGAGATCCGCAGCCAACAGGTCCCTGGCGTGCAGCATGCCCTGGATCGCATCCCGGTGTTTGAGGTAGACCGGCAGCTTGGTGTGGCGCGTACGTTTGAGCTCTGCCACCATCTCGGTGATTGGCATGTCAGCCTGGAGAAAGACCACATTGGAGCGGGGCGTCATCAGATCCTCCACTGTGCGATTGCCAAAATCGAAGATCTGTTCGATATAGCGGGCCTCCTCTTGGTCCAGCACGCCGTCTCCCACCGCTTCCTTGGCCAGGGTGCTAACCATGTCGCGGGTCACTATGCTACCGCGGTCTAGCTCACGCCCTACGATTAGGGTGGTTAACCATTCTGCCACTATGCGTACAAGCCAGCGAAGGGGGGTAATCAGTCGGGCAAACAGGTCGATGTAGCGACTCTGGGCAGTGGCGAAGGCCACGTTGTTGCGGATGGCCATGGTCTTGGGTGTGATTTCACCCACCAGCAGCAGGATCGGCACCATGATGAACAGATTAAACATTTTGTTCTCTGCGCCAAAAAGCTGAATCACAATTGCTGCAGAGATGACGGATGCGGCCACGTTGACGAATTCGTTGCCGATCAGGATGGTGATAATCAGTCGGCGAGGCTCGCTCAACATGCGTTCAATGAGGCTGATCCGGTGATTGTCGTCACGCCTCATCTGTTCCAGTTGCAGCTTATTGAGGGAAAACAGGCTGGTCTCGGAACTGGAAAAAAACCCCGACAGCAACATTAACAGTGCGAATAATACCAATTCGATAATGAGCGTAATGTCCAAACTATTCCCCATGCATGGATAGCCAATGGAATTGACTACATGACAGTAATGTTAGAAAAATGGTGGTCGTAGCAAGGGCAACCAAAAGTAGGTGCTTTAGGCAAGGCGCTGAAGATGCAAGTGTTTTCAGCTTGATCTCTCACCCCCCTAGGAGGCTATCCGAGAATAGAGAGCCTACTGCGGAAAAGCCATTCCGGCCAGATTCCCCGATTAAACTCGTTAAATATGCCCAATATTCGCCTCATTTAATCGAAAAATCTGACTCAAAATGGCTTTCCCTCGCTACGGATTCTATCCTCGGACAGTCTCCTAGAGAATTACAACCGTTCTACCCGCACCTTAAGAACCGAGCGCTCATCTGCATCCAACACGCTCAGGCGATAACCCTGTTCTTCGATGGCATCGCCTACGGATGGAATATGACGCAGGCGGCTGACAATCAATCCGCCGATGGTATGTGCCTCCTCCACCGGAAAGTGCACATAGAGGATATCGTTAACCTCAGAGATGGCCATTCTGCCGCTCATTAGGTGGATATTTTCACTTTCGTGCTCAATGTAGGTCCGCTGCCTTGGATTATATTCATCGAAGTCATATCCCACATCGATTTCACCCACGACCTCTTCGAATACATCTTCCATCGTGAGAATCCCCACTGCAGAGCCAAACTCATCCACCACCACCGCCATGTGATCTTCACGGGCCTGCAGTTGGGGAAGTGCCCGGTCAATAGTCTGCTTTGGCGAAAGAAACAGTACCGAACTCATATACTCGGGGGCAGATTTCTCCATGATATCGGGATCCATTAGATCCCATGAATCTAGGGTCAGGATGCTTTTAATATTGGTGATGTTCCCCCGGTAGACCGGCAACCGGTTGAAGCCGTACTTCATCACCATGCGCACCGCCTCTTTCATAGGGCGGGCCTCATTCAGACCCACTACATCAGCCAGAGGGATCATCGCCTCACCCACCGTGGTATCCCCAAAACGAATGATCCGACGAATACGCTTGCGATCAATCGTCGAGGGGTTGGCGGCGGAATCTGATACATCCAGCAGCACCCGCAACTCCTCCCGAGTGATAAACATGTTCTGTGGAACGGTTCCGTCCCCCACGATACGGGTGATGAAGCGTGCTATCCGGCTAAAGACAAAGATCACCGGATAGAAAAGATAGGAGAAAAAACGTAGCGTGTAGATAATCCGACTGGAGATCGTATCTGCCTTCTGCTGGAAGATGCTCTTGGGGACTACCTCTCCCAGAATTAGCAGCACTGGGGTAAGCACAATAACTGATACCAGATCACCTCCCTTACCAAACAAATCGACAAATATCAGGGCACCCAAGGTGGATATGGTGACAGTGGCCAGATTGGTTCCGACCAGCGTGGTGCCTAGGATGACATCTGGGGTACGAAACAGCTTAAGTACCAATGCCGCACCGCGATTCCCCATCTTTGCCTGATGCCGTAACTTGACCTTGTCCGAATTCACGATGGCAATCTCGGAGCCGGAGAAAAAACCCTTCAACAGCAAAAAGACGATAATTAACAGGAGTTCTTCAAACCAATCCATCACTTCTCTCCCAGCTGCTGTGCATCATCAGGCACTTTATCGGGTGCCACATCAGGCAAGGCCTCTTGATCATCGCCTTCATTATCTGGGTGCGGCGTATCCTCGATATCGACAACAGCATCTTCGCCGTCCGTATCATCAGCGTCTTTATCCAATGAGGAGATCTTCTGAACCTGAAGTTTACTGATCCTTAATCCGCTCCGTTCTTTAGCAGTAAAGCGAAAACCCTCGTAAGTTACCTGATCACCCGGTTCGGGGAGCCTGTCAAACAATCTGAAGGCGACACCACCAATAGTCGTCATCACCGTATCATCGATATCAAAGTTGGTGAGATTATGGAAATCGGCCAGACGCATATCGCCGGGTACGATATAGCTGTTCTCGTCATCCTCATTGTAATACTCCTGCCCGACCATCTTTCCAGAGATTTCCCCGAAGATGAAGGTCAATACATCTTTCATAGTGACAATACCCGACACCTCACCATATTCACCAAGGACAATGGCCACGCGGGTATTGTGCATCTGGAAATAATCGAACATCTCATCCACCTTCTTGGTAGGTGGTACATAATGTGCCGGTTTCAGGATCATATCCAGGGTGACCATTGAGAGATCACCTCCGCCCCTAATGAGTTTTAATATATCTTCAGAATGGATAAAACCGATCACATTGTCCCAGTGCCCCTGGTATACGGGTATACGAGGGTGGCAATAGCTGCGGAACTGCTCAATTAATTCAGGCACAGGAAGGTCCGCATCAAGAAACAGTATGCGGGGGCCCGGTGTCATGATGCGTGAAATATCTGTTTCCGATGCCTCTAACATATTATCGATCAGCACCCTTTCCGTCGCATCGATAATTCCGGTCTCTTCTCCCTCCTCAAGAAGTGTTCTGAGTTCATCGGGTTGCAGGATGTTTTCCCTGTCAACGGCCTCTCCAACCACCAGGGTGGTTACCCAGTCGGCCAACACACGTACCGCCTCACGTAGCGGTGTTATAAAGATCATCCAGTGCGGCAGAATATGTGCGGTGATACGAGTACTGAACTTAATAGGATAACTGACTGCAATGGTCTTTGGAGTTACCTCTCCAATCAACAGCAACAGGGGAACCATAATAAGAATGTTGATCCAGCCTACATCCTGTTCGCCGTAAAGCAAAAGCAAGATCCCCGTCATATTTACCGCTGAGGCAATATTGACCAGTTCGTTGCCACACAGGATAGAGATAATCAAACGACGCGGTTCATCCAGCATCGCGTGAATACTCTCGGAATGACTGTCCCGTGAATGCCTGAGTTTCTGCAAGTCTATGCGGCTGAGAGAAAACAGTGCAGTCTCTGATCCTGAAAAAATAGCGGACGAAGCCAACAGCATGACCTGGAATACTATACGAACATATAGCTCCCAATCGCTGATACTAAGCGTGAGCGTCTCAAAAAATGCTTTTATCTCATCCACTTTTTGCTCATTCTCGTTATGTTAATAAACTGGTAATCAATACCGGATAGGAATGCTAACTTTCATCCATAAATATGCCTTCTCAACACAAAGGTGCAAAGTGCGAAGAATTAACAACATGATTTGGAAAATACTTTGTTGTGGTCTTCGCGACTCTGCGCCTTTGCGTTAAAAAAGAACAACATTTCTAAACGTTAGTTATCTAGCTCTTTTTGGATTTTTTGGATTTATTCTTGGCTTTCTTAGCCTTCTTTCTTTCCTTGGCCTTCTTAGCCTTCTTTTTCTCCTTGGCCTTTTTAGCCTTCTTTCTTTTCTCGGCCTTTTTAGCCTTCTTTTTCTCCTCGGCCTTTTTAGCCTTCTTTCTCTCTTCTACCTTCTTAGCCTTCTTTTTCTCCTCGGCCTTTTTAGCCTTCTTTTTCTCCTCAGCCTTTTTAGCCTTCTTTCTTTCCTCGGCCTTTTTAGCCTTCATGCTCTCCTCAGCCTTTTTAGCCTTTTTTCTTTCCTCAACCTTTTTAGCCTTCATACTCTCCGCTGCCTTCTTGGCCTTCTTTCTATCCCTGACTTTTTTGGCATCTTTTTTCACCTCAGTCTTACTGCTTTTCTTATCGGTCTTCTTTGTCATCTTGCTTTCCTCATTAGTTTTAGGGTTCATGGTTTTCTTCGCTGTTTTATCGAGCTTCTTGGCCTTCTTTTTAGCCTCAGCACTCTGTTTCTCGGTCTTCTTTGTCACTTTGGTTTCCTCATCGGTTTTAGTGTTTAACAACTTGTTTTTGGCCTTTCTGGCTTTTTTGCCTTTCTTATCCTTTTTAGATTTGCCAGTTTTCTTATTGGATTTATTTATTTGTTTGGCTTTTGTATCCGGTGTTTTTTTCTCAGTAGCAATTGCTTTTTCTGTTACTGATTTAGGTTCTTCCTCAACTGCTATAACTTGCACTTCTTTAGGTTCTTCTGCGTCTGCTTCATTTAGGATGTTCTCTGGAAAAATAGCTAGCCGTAGCTTGCGAAACCTTGTTGCCCAGTATTTCACCTGCCCCAATGTTAGGCCTGCTTGTTCTGCTGTCTGCCTTTGAGTGCTCCCCTCATTCAGGGCTAACAGGGCCATCGCTCGTTGGCTATGAGGGGCTTCACAGGCAGTAATCTGCTTACAGGCTGTTTGCTCTCGGGTAGTCAAAAGACTGCCTCTTGAAGTCACCTGTCTATTTTCTTGATCTATCATTACGTATTCCTAATTTTCTATGGTCTATCACTCGAGTTAATAGAGATGTGCTTTAGAACAGGCATACGCTTCGTGCTATTGCCGATTGCCTCTCTGCACAAGGTAAAGTGTGAGTCTATTTACTCTTCGCTTGCTTGAGTTCCTTTAGCACATTCACTCCTTTTTTCCTTTGGGCAGAAAGAACATTCATCTCCTTTTTTAGCCGCTGACGGGCCTTTTCATCCTGCTCCTTCTTGAGCTTATCCTTCAGTGCATTTTCCTTTTTCTTAAGTTTTTTCAGCACGTGTTTTATCGAATCATACTTGGCGATCTGCGCACGGCGCTCCGTACCCAGATAGCCCTTCAGTTTTTCCAGTAGCTCAGTTGCCTTCATTAGTCTTCACCTCGTCATGCTTCTCTATAACTTCTTGGATTTCGATTTCATCCAGCGCCACAATTTGCTCAGCCTCTTTTTCGCCTGGATCAGAGGTCACAAACAGTATGGCCCCCATGTTGATCAGGTCGCGGCAAATATCTTGGCAATAGGAGCTGTCATTCATTAAGGATGTAGCCATCTGGGCAGTGATGCGGTTTTTTCGGATTAAGCTATCCAGCGTGCCCGTTGCGATGATATCTCGCTCGCTGATCTCCATCTTTAGCTGGTCAAGGGATAGTATGGTGTTTGCTTCATCAGTGGTGCTTTGCAGTGCTTCCAGTTCCCGGAGCACCCGTGCAATCTGTAGGCGAATATTGTTGTATTCCTGCCGAATATGCGGATTACTGGACACCATGTGGATCTTCAGGTTCTTATGCAGATGCTTAGTGCCCTTGATTGCCTCCACGAGGTCGCGTCCTGCCTGTCTGAGCGATGAAAATCCCTCTACCTGCTCTTTTCCCACTGAGCCCTGCGCATGGCTGATGAATTCAATGATAGCCCCGTAAATGGCCTTGATGCGTCTGTTATATAGGTAATCGATATCTTGCACGGCGACCCGGTCGGACTTCGCGACGATATCCTCCAGGGATTGCTCCGAAAATAGCATCTCTCTTTTCAGGCTCAAGCTTTGGCTGATGATATCGACTGCCCAGTCATAGAGGCGAACTGTCTCTTTTCTAACCGCTTCAAGTGCTGCATCCGGAATCTCGGCCGAGGAGGCGGAGAGATAAATGGGTGTTTCAACATCGGGCACCGGTGTTGCGATGACCCGTTCGAGAAAGATCACCAGCCGGTTGATGAAAGGGATCATGACCACAATGCCCAGCAGATTGAAGAGGGTGTGAAAGACGGCCAGCTTCAGGGTGTAATCATCTGCGCCAATACCGATGTTATAGCTTAACCAGTCCACCACAATAATAAGTTGATGAATAATGCCAATCGCTATCACGCCCGTAACCAGATTGAAAATGAGATGGGCGCCGGCCAGCCGCTTGCCTTTCTCATTGGAACTCATAGCGCCGAGAATGGCGGTAATGGTTGTGCCCACGTTGGAACCAATAGCCAGTGCCAGGGCATTGTCGTAGGTGATCTGCTGGGCGGCGAGGGCGGTCAGCACTAATACCAGAGTGGCGTGACTGGACTGCATGATTACCGTGGCCGCAATGCCAATCAGGGCAAATACGAATAGACCTGGATAGCCTGCAATGGCGTACTCTGCCAGATCGAGCGTCTGTTTGAAGGCATCAAACCCCTCCTTCATATAATGAATACCGAGAAACAGAAACCCCATCCCGGCCAAGACGTAGCCGATGCCCTTTAAGTTTCTGGATTTCTGGAAGATCAGGATAACCCCGAACACCAGCATCGGCATGGCATAGGCGGCGAGCTTGACCTTGAGGCCGAAACCGGCCACCAGCCAGGCGCCGGTGGTGGTGCCGAGGTTGGCACCGAAGACGATACCGATTCCGGCAGCCAGTGTAATCAGTTCGGCGCTGAGGAATGAAATGGTGATCACCGACACCAGCGAACTGGACTGCATCAGGGTGGTGGTTACAACACCGAAGCTGATACTCTTCCAGAGCTTGTTGGTGGTTCGCCTCAGCAATCTCTCCAACAGCCCGCCGGTAAATGCCTTAAATCCTTCCTCCAGCGCCAGCATGCCAAACAAGAAAATCGCCACGCCAGCGGTGATCTCCTTGAAATCAGGGCTGACCCAAAATCCATAGGCCAGCAACATAAAAATGGTGGGTAATAGAATGTTACGTATCATGCAATCTTTCCAAAAAGGGTTTTATTGGGAAAACAGTGACCATCAAAATGCAGCGGCTGAAGCCTGTGCTCAGCACTGCAAATTAATGGGCTTGTTCTTGCTAACAGTGATTTACTGGACCAAGGTGGTTATTGGCTGGGGCAGCATCATGCCGCGGATCGTAAAGTAGATCAGCGCAGCCAGGAGGCCGGAAACCGGTACCGTGATGACCCAGGCGGCTGCAATCTTCAGCAAGGCTGAACGCTTAACCAATTCATGACGGTAGAGCTTGCGCAGGGCCTTGCGCTCTTTCTTGGTCAGGTGTGCCTTGGCGGAATTATCCTTAAGCTGCTGCAACATAATGCCCTTATTCTCGATAGAGGCCTTCTTGAATTCACTCAAAAAGGCTTCAACCTGTTCAGGTTCATCATCCTCATGATGATGTTTAATCTCCACGATCATATGGGAATAACTGGTTTTGATGTACTCGCGTAGAAAACCCACGCCGAAAACACCACCGACCGCGATGTGGGTAGAGCTCACCGGCAGACCGAGCTGGGTGGCGATAATCACCGTGATGGCCGCCGCCATGGCGATACAGAAGGCCCGCATCTTATCCAGTTCGGTAATCTCACTGCCTACCGTACGAATTAGCTTTGGTCCGTAGAGCGCCAGCCCGATGGCAATACCAATTGCACCCACCATCATGACCCATAGCGGGATGGAGGCCTTCGCTGCCACGCCGCCACTGAGGATGGCATCGTTGATGGCAGCCAGTGGCCCCACTGCGTTGGCCACATCGTTTGCTCCGTGGGCGAAGCTGAGCAATGCGGCAGCAAAGATTAACGGCATAGTGAACAGTTGGTTAACGCTCTGCTTGTCGTTGCTGAGGCGATCTGCAAATTTACTAATCACGGGGCGTACGAGCACATAGATTGCCGCCGCAATCACCGCTCCCACCAGCGCGGCTGTTCCAAAATCCACCTTCCAGATCTTTTTCAGCCCCTTCAATATCAGGTAGGTGCTGAAGGCCCAGGCCATAAACAGAATCAACAGCGGCACCATGCGCTTGGCGGCGGTGATCATGTCGCTCTGGTAGGTGATGGTTCGCTTAATCAGATAGAGAAACCCAGCTGCAATCAGACCACCAAGCACCGGCGAGATGATCCAGCTCGAGGCAATCGCGCCCATCTTGCTCCAATTGGCGATATCCCAGCCACCGGCGGCAATACCGGCACCCAGTACGCCGCCTACGATAGAGTGGGTGGTGGAGACTGGTGCGCCCGCAATGGTTGCCAGATTCAGCCATATGGCCCCGGCCAGCAGTGCTGCCATCATCAACCAGATAAAGGTGTCACTATCAGCGATCAGGATGGGGTCGATGATTCCTTTCTTGATGGTGCCTACCACATCACCGCCGGCAACCAGTGCGCCAGTGGCCTCAAAAGAGGCGGCAAGCACAATGGCCCCGGTCATCGTCAGCGCCTTTGATCCTACGGCGGGCCCCACATTGTTGGCAACATCATTGGCACCGATATTCATGGCCATGTAACCACCGATCATGCCGGCGATCACCAGCATGATATGGCCCGGAGTGCCTGATCCGTGCTGGCTGGTGAACAGCATGATGCCCACAATAAAAAGCAAGGCTGTTCCAATGCGGAAAAGCTCTTTACGCCCTGACTCTGTTGCTTTCTCAATCTTACTGAAACTTTGGATTTCCATCTGTTTTAATACCTGGTTTAGATAAAACACCACCGCAATAACCGGTTGCCCGGTTACTGATTAAGGTAATGGGGTGTTATATGATTTAAGACTTTATTGCTGTTACTAAAGCTGTGTGGCGGTTAGTGGTGTAGGGGGCTATTTAAAAAATACAGCCCCGTAATCATCAACCTCTCAAAAAAGCTTTAAGTTGAGTTTTTACAGGTGCTCGGCATCTTTTCGGATTGACTCCACCACGTCATGAATACTATCTGCTGCATGCTCCACTGCTTCCAGTACGGCAGTGCTGATCGCAGACTCAATCATTAACGCTAGTTCATCAAAATGTCTGTCGCCAACGTGGTCACGACCACTTTTGCTTAGTTTTTCTTTAAAGGCATTAACCATGCGCTCGGCCTGGGGCTGGTATTTATGTGTCATCTGTTTTCTCACTTCTTTTAATACATAGCTTTGTATGGATGATTTAGCGCAAGGTGCAGTATTCATCTTGTTCGAATACATCTTTGGCACTGCCAACAATTAATGGATCTGGTTCGCGAATGATCTTGTGATCTTTGTTGGGGTAATCAAGTTGGCCCAGGATGAAGCGCATGGCATTGATGCGGGCGCGCTTTTTGTCATCGGACTTAACTACAGTCCATGGTGCATCTGCTGTGTCGGTGTAAAAAAACATGGCCTCTTTCGCTTCGGTGTAGTCATCCCACTTGTCCAGTGAGGCTAAATCAATGGGACTTAGTTTCCACTGTTTCAGCGGATCGGTACGGCGTTTCTGGAAACGACGAAATTGCTCATCACGACTGACGGAGAACCACAGTTTGAACAGGTGGATACCGCTACGCACCAGCATGCGCTCAAGGTCGGCAGCTTGGTGTGTGAATTCCAGATACTCCTTTGGTGTACAGAAGTTCATCACACGCTCCACACCAGCGCGGTTGTACCAGGAGCGGTCAAACAATACGATCTCACCCTTGGTCGGAAGATGTTGGATATAGCGCTGAAAGTACCATTGCCCTTTTTCACGTCCATTGGGCTTTTCGAGGGCGATCACATGGGCTCCACGAGGGTTTAGGTGTTCCATCAGGCGTTTAATGGTGCCACCCTTGCCAGCTGCATCACGTCCCTCGCACAGGATCATGATGCGTTGACCGCTCTCCTTGACCCAGTTCTGCATCTTCAGCAGCTCGATTTGCAGCTCCTGTTTGCGCTTCTCGTACTCAACCCGGCTCATCTTTTTTTTGTACGGATAGACACCGTTTTTAAAGACCTCTTCCGTGCTCATTTTGACTGGGGTCTCCTGTTCTTCATTAACATTGTCGATTACTCCTGCAACAATACTTGGTACCTCTTGAATTACTTGCTCCGGCATAGATTCCTCATCTGTTAATTGTCTAAACACAAACTAAAGAAGACCCTCCGTTACGAGCACTCCCCTTCTTTTCAGGCAACGCTCTAAAAACAGAATGTTATTGTTAAATTATAGGCCTGAGGCAATGCTATTTCTGTAGTAAACAGGCAGAAAAAAGAATTTATTATTGTTTGAAAATCACAGTATTAGATAAGCATGCAAATGAGAATTTTCTCATTTGCGAGGGCGTGTAGATGGCCAGCCTTTCACTTTTCTAACTTAGCCCAAGAATTGAGCATGTTTCAGCACGCAAATGATCCATGGGAGAGGGAGGGAGCGGTTAGTATGCGACGAAAATGGCCATTTTCTTCATGTTTAAGTCATCACCTCAATCACATTTTTTTCGAAGCATCGAGTTTTTTGGCAGAAAACTGGGAGGGGGGAGATAGCTCAGCCTCCAACCAGACATCCTGTAGACGGCACATGAAGTGATGGCTGTACATGCCAGAGCAATAATTTACCTCCAAAAATATACTCAAATTCCATTTATTGCTTTGATCACATTGGGCTTCATATCTCAGCTTAGCCCACAAGCTATATATTGCGATTAATCAGCTAATCTTTTGCGAAATATCCTAAAGTTTTGAAATCCACATCCGATACATGCCTAACAGATTCCTTAGCAATCGGTTGTTCAAGGTTGCTCTGTAACTGAATCAGGATAGGTGAACCAGTACTAGGGACAGTCTCCATTCCCTCGCAGCATATCGGTTCTTCATTCCATTTAACACGGAAGGCACTTGGCAGATAGGGGTGCTTTAAAAATATAGCTTTAGCAGCATTGATTAATGCTCCTTTAAGTAATCAATAATTAATAACGTAAAGGAAACAATAATGAAAAACCTATCATTAAAAGCCAAGTTAATGGGCAATGCAGGCATCCTCCTCGGACTACTTATTTTGAGTTCAGTTTATGCCATTTACTCAATGAATCAGATAGGCCATGAGCTGGTTACTATTGCTGAGCAGGATATACCACTCACAGAAAAACTTGGCGAGATTACTACAAATCAATTAGAGCAGGCTATCCAATTTGAACGTGCCCTGCATTATGCTGGTGTTTTGCAGCAGGCTGATAAAGCAGCTCGTTTTAGCGAGGCTTTAAAGGCATTTGATGATGGCATAAAACAGATTGAAACTGAGATTATTGAGGCAGAATCTATAGCTGAAGCAGCAATGGAAGAGGCCCATGGAGATGCATTAAAAGAGTTTGAATCAGTGAATAATGCACTAAAGATAATTGAAGAGGAGTACAAAAATTATGTAGAGCATGCCCACACTATATTTTCCCTGCTGGAAAAAGGGGATAAGCATGCTGCCGAGCAACTGGCGGAACAAGCAGTACATGAGGAAGAGCAGTTAAATAAGGAGCTGGAATCCCTATTAACTGAGATCGGGCAATTTACCGAAGCCAGCGCTAAAACTGCTGAAGCCCATGAACACACCGCCATTTCTGTACTCATTGTTATCGCTATCATAAGCGTCATCTTTGGTATTGCTACAAGCTTGTTCACCACCAACATGATTGTTAGCGCCATCCGTAAAGCAATAGTTACCGCATCAGGTGACCTCACTCAGGCCATTAAAGTTGATAGTAAGGATGAGGTTGGTGAGCTGCTCACTGCAATGAATGGCATGCGCGAGAAGCTGCTTAGCATGCTCTCTGATATTTCCGATACAACAGTACAGCTATCTACTGCCTCAGAAGAAATGTCAGTAGTAACGGCTCAGACCAGCCAGACCATCCAAAGCCAATGCGAAGAGACAGAGCAAGTGGCTACCGCCATGAATGAGATGACTGCTACTGTCCGGGAAGTAGCTTCTAATATCGCACTTACCTCCAGCTCAGCCAATGAAGCAAATGAGCAGACCACTGAAGGGACTCGCGTTGTGCAACAGGTTATCGACCAAATTGATGAATTGGCTAAACAGCTGGATACCTCATCCCAAGCTATCCATGAAGTGGATCAGCAGAGTGAGGCAATCAGTACTGTGCTCGATGTCATCAAGGGAATAGCAGAGCAGACTAATCTGCTGGCTCTGAATGCTGCCATTGAGGCAGCACGGGCAGGTGAACAAGGGCGTGGGTTTGCTGTGGTTGCAGATGAAGTACGTACCCTCGCCAGCCGCACTCAGCAATCCACTGAAGAGATTAATGGCATTATTGAGAAACTCCAGAGTGGCTCGCGTCGGGCAGTAGCCGTAATGGAGAAGAGTCGTGAGCAGTCAAAAGCAGTTGTGGACTATGCTTCTCAGTCTGGTAATGCATTGACATTGATTGCTGGGGCTGTGGGGGAAATTGACCAGATGAGTGCTCAGATTGCCAGTGCAGCAGAGGAACAGAGCGCCGTATCAGAAGAGGTTAATCGTAATATTGTGAAAATCAATGATATGTCAGCTGAAACATCCACGGGCGCAACCCAAACTGCCCAGGCAAGCCAAGAGCTGGCGGTAATGGCTGCTCAAATGAGAGGCCTGGTGGCACAGTTCCAGACATAAATTAGAAAATATTAGCAATGGTAGCGAGTAAGTTAAGAATGGCGTTCGATTTTGATGCCTGGCGTACCTTGGTGCGCCAGGATCCAGGTGTTTTTGAGGTGCTTAGAAAAGAGATAATAGAGGAGGTCACCCGGCACCCTAAGATGGAAGCTGCTTCTCAGATTAAGTCTCCACTTTTCGAATGCAGGAACTCCTCAAATTTATCAGGGGGCATCGGCTTGGCGATGTAATATCCTTGCCCTGTATGACATTGCTGTCGGGAGAGGAATTGCAGTTGTTCTACAGTTTCAACGCCTTCAGCTACAACCTCTAGATTGAGACTCTCAGCGAGGGAAATAATCGAGCGTACGATAGCTGCATCCTCTGAGTCTCCTGTGAGATCATGAATAAAGGACTTATCAATCTTCAGTGTGCTGATAGGAAAACGCTTCAGGTAATTAAGCGAGGAATAACCTGTACCGAAGTCATCAATAGCAATGGAGATACCGTAGTCACGCAATACTGCCATGACTTGAATGGCCTCTTCCACGTCATCCATCAGGATGCTTTCGGTAATTTCCAACTCCAATAGGTGTGCAGGCAGGGACTGCACATTTAGAGTGTGCAATATTTTGTCGGCGATGTTGTGGATACGAAACTGTCGGGCCGAGAGGTTGACTGCAATATGTAATTGCGTATTGAACCGCTGGTTCCATTCTTTGGTTTGGCGGCATGCCTCAGCCAAAACCCAATTCCCCATGGGGATGATTAACCCCGTTTCTTCTGCACAGGGAATGAACTCATCCGGAGTGATTATCTGGCCATCGGCCTTGGGCCAACGAATCAAGGCCTCCATGCCAATTATCTTGTGGTCAGTAAGGCGAATCTTAGGCTGGTAATAGAGCTGAAAGACACTGTCATCCACTGCCTTGTGGAGCTCATGGATGAGTGACAGGCGATGAACTGCCTTGGCATTCATCTCATGCTGGAAAAACTGGAACTGATTTTTCCCGCTTGCCTTTGCCTGGTACATGGCAACATCGGCGTGCTTGGTCAACTCTTCTAGCGATATCCCGTCACCGGGGTAGAGAGCAATGCCGATGCTGGCACCAATATAAATCTCTCTGCCCTGGATAATGATAGGATCACTCAGAACCTCCAGAATTTGTTCCGCCAGGGAGCCAATTTGTTCCGGCTGCTGAAAGTCTGTGACCAGCAGGGTGAACTCATCTCCTCCCAGGCGAGCCACTACATCAGTCTTACGGGCACGCTCCTGCAAGCGCTGAGCAACTTCCACGAGTAATTTGTCCCCAGCGGCATGCCCAAGGCTGTCATTGATGTCTTTGAATCCATCAAGATCAAGGTAAATGACAGCCAGTATGCTGTCGCTACGGTTGCAGTGATCCAGCTCTTGTTGAAGGCGCCTCTGGAATAGGGTGCGGTTTGCTAGCCCTGTCAATGCGTCAAAGTTTGCCTGCTTCCAGATAAGCTCTTCCGTCTTCTTGCGTTCCGTGATATCAGAGGAAATCGCGACATATAGATTGATGTTGCCTTGCTGGTCATAGATGGCATTGATATTCATCCACTTCAGGTAGACCTCACCATCTTTGCGGCGATCCCAAATTTCACCATCCCAATGCCCTGTGGTAGTTAATGATTTCCACATGGTTGCGTAGAACTCCCGATCATGACGACCGGAAGCGAAAACCTTTGGATCCTTGCCTTGGATTTCCTCAATCTTATAGCCAGTGATTTTAGTGGCAGCAGAGTTGATTGAGATAATTCGATTATCTTTATCAGTAACGATGACACCCTGACTCATTGTATCGAACACGCGTGTGGCCAGCTCATGTTCGTTTGCTGCCAGCTCTTGGGTCCAGTATTGAACCTCGGAGAATGTTCTTCGAAAGGTCAGTGCAAAAATCACACCAAAGAAAATGATCAGGCCAAAAGCCAAAAATTGGCCTGTCTTTTGGCCGCTCTTGGTCCATGAGGTGATGTCTGAAGAAATTTCCAAAATGCCACGGAGCTCTCCCAGTTTCCAATCTGATTTGGGACTTAGTGGGTGACTGTTATGACAATCAACGCAAACTTGTCGGATCATAGTGTCACCCACGGCAACCCGAACGATGCTCCGGTTATCTATCTTTTTATGCTGTATATATTGAGACTCAGGGTTGGATTTCAGTGCAGTCCAGGCTGCGTTACCGAAAGCATCCAGTATCCGCCCCTGGCGGTTTTTGAATGGGAAGGGGCTGTAAAATTTGATCTGAATGTTTTCGTTATTATCATTAACCAAAGCACTCATATCATGAATAAGGCTTGCGGGAAGCGGAATGGCGTTTGGTTGGGATATGTGTTTGTGGCTGATTGTGAGGGCTGAATTGCTATTGAGAATCTTACTCACAACTCTATCAGTATAATAAGCACGGAGTATTTTGAATTGCTGTGCCATTTGGAGTGCGGAAGCGATACCGTTCTCCTTGGCTTTTTCTTCGATGTAGTGAGGCACCAAAAACAGAACAGCCAGTGCAAAAATAACAACGGCTAATATGTGCATTGGCACCAATTGCCATGCTAGGTTTTTTTTAGATGACATCTCACAGACAACCTAAATAACTTCTACTAGGAATAGAATAATAGTAGCAGAACAGGATAAAAAGGGGTTCTGAATGCGCCTATTGGGCTTGGTGAGTAGTGGAGGCTTTCCATGTCATTTGGATGTGGCGTTGACAAAGAAGGCATGAATCCATGAGCCAAATAGTGCTGAATCAGCAGATTGGGAAAGTGATGCACAAGCTGCCTGATAGCTATTTTCGCCGATAATTTTTTTGCGGTCTTCTAGCCGGTTACGCATATAGGTTGTGGTGAATTCGGGATGGCCCTGAATAGAGAGAATGTGATTACCCATTGCATAGATTTGATGGGGACAAAAAGGGTCGCTGGCTAACAGCTCTGCGCCCTGGGGTAGCTTTTCAACCTGATCCTGATGGCTGAATAGAAGGCTGCAATGCTTTTTTGCTTTAGTCATCCAGGGTTTGGAGGCAAGTATATTAAAGTCACGTACACCAACGCCCCAGCCCTTTTCTGATTTTCCTACTTTGCCACCCAGCGCTTGTGCAATCAGTTGGTGTCCAAAGCAGATCCCCACCAGCGGTTTTTTATGCTGGTGACACTTCTTTGTAAAGATCATGAGTTCTGCAATCCAGCTATCTTCATCGTAAACACTTTTGGGTGAACCACAGATAATCCAGCCATCGCATTCATCAATCGTCTCTGGCCATTCACCTTGAGTGATGCGGTACTCTCTAAGATTCCATGTGGCTGATACCTGTTCAGAAAAAAACTGTTGGAACATGGGAGCATAGGTGTATTGGTAACTATTAGGATCAGGATCACAGATGTAACTATTTAGCAGGCCGATCTTCATTAGTAGGCCTGTGTATAAACCTGTAGCAGGTCGGCTTCGGTCACGGGGAAGATATTGGTGTGATGGCAGGGGTCAAGGTAGGCTTTTTGGCTTAATAACATCAGTTGCCGCTGATTAACGCCCTGTTGCTTCAGCCCCAGTTGGAGATTGAGTTGGGTCACAAATGTGCGGCACAAATCAGCAAGTGTATTGTCTGTTGAGTCAGAAAAAAGCTGGCGGATCTTATTGATGCGCCTTCGTTGGTCTGCATTGAGCTCACTCTGTTCAATGAATGCGATGCCAAAAGGGAGCAGCAAGGCATTAGCCAGGCCGTGATGCAATCCACACTCTGAAGAGAGTGGATGGGCCAGGGAATGGATCATTCCCAGACCTTTCTGAAAAGCGGTGGCCCCCATACTGGCGGCAATCTGCATCGCCCCTCTGGCCTCCAGATCGTGCCCATCTGCTACTGCCTTGGGAAGATGTTCCAGGACTAACGCCATCCCTTCATAGGCAATGCCATCTGCCATGGGATGAAAGCCAGGAGCAAGATAGGCCTCCAGGCAGTGGACGAAGGCATCAATACCGGTTGCTGCGGTAATGGCTGGTGGAAGTCCTTCGGTTAATTTGGGTTCAAGCACAGCAATTCTGGGCATCAGCTGAGGGTGGAAGATAACGGTTTTGCTGTTGCTTTCACGTGTGATAATGACACCGCTTCGACCCACTTCGCTACCGGTGCCTGCAGTGGTTGGAATGGCATAGATAGGTGGCAGGAGTGAGCCATTTATAAGTTTATCGCCACCCTTGGCATCGTCATATTGGGATAACGATCCTTCATGTGTTGTGGCAATGGCAATAACCTTGGCTGTGTCGATGGGGCTGCCACCGCCCAGTCCAATCAGTGCGTCACACTGATGCTGCGTATAGTTCTTTGCTCCTTGTTCGACATCAGCCTCAGTCGGGTTGGGGTGGACATCCGCATATAGAAAAACCTCCAGCCCAGCACTGGTTAGCGTGCTTTCAACCTGTTTGGCAATGCCAATATCGATCAGTGTTGCATCAGTAACCAGCAATACCTTTTTGGTGCCTTCTCCTTTGATGAATTGGGCACAGTCCTTAACAGCGCCATCGCCAAAATAGATGGTAGTGGGGTAGTTAAACTGCTGCATCAGATAATCTCGAAGTAGCGTTTGAGTTGCCAGTCAGTAATCGCTTTCTCATGTTCACGCACTTCCCACTCACGGGTGGCGACAAAATGCTGGACAAATTCTTCACCAAAAAGCTCTACAGCTTCAGCAGACTGTTTGAGGTTGGCCACTGAATCTTTTAGATTTGTCGGCAGTTGCCATTCGTGGGGCAGACTGTCTTGTATTTCATAGGCATTGCCCTGTATTGGTTTGGGCAATGGCAGTTTTTTCTCAATGCCGAGTAGTCCGGCTCCCAGCATGGCAGCAGAGGCCAAATAGGGGTTGGCATCAGCAGAGCCTACGCGAAACTCTACCCGCTGTGATTTGGCGGAACCGCCAATAACCCGCAATGCCCCGGTGCGGTTTTCATAGCCCCAGGTTGCAGCCGTGGGTGCCCAGAAACCTTTTACCAGCCGGGTGTAGGAGTTGATGGTGGGGGCGCAGAGACTGAGAAAGGGTTTGAGATAGTGGATCTGTCCGGCAATGTAGTGTTGCATCAGCTGACTCATATCATGCTCTTCAGATGAGTCATGGAAGAGTGGTTTGTTGGTTTTTAGATCATAAAGTGACTGATGAATATGGCCGCTTTGGCCTGGGTATTCCAGATTCCAGCGCGCCATGAAGGTGGCAATAAGATCACGTTGTTGAAAGAAGACCTTGGCGAAGGTTTTAAAGAGCGATGCCTTATCCACTGACTCCAATCCCTGGTCATACTGGATTGCAGCTTCCCAGACACCTGGGCCAGTCTCGCAGTGAAGCCCTTCAATGGGGATATTAAGTTTGGCACAATAATCCATCAAGGCATTAAATATCTCTCCCTGTGTCGTGCTGCGAAGGGTGGAATAGCCAAACATGCCGGGAGTGAGTGGCTTAAGGTCGGTGTAGTTCTTTTCACGGATAGAGTGGGGCGTTTCATCAAAGATGAAAAACTCATATTCAAAGGCTTGATTGATACCAAACCCCATTTTATGCGCTTTATTAAGTACCCGTTTAAAGGCATTACGTGGACATACCGGGTGTGAACTTTTGCCATCTTTATCAACAAAGTCAGCGATAAAGAAGGGGATGTTTTCACCAGGAATACGCCGCTCTGATGAAAGATCTAGTTTGAAGAGGGCATCGGGATAAGCGGTATGCCAGCCGGTAAAGTGGGTGTTATCGTAAAGATTATCGTTAACATCCCAGCCGAAGACGCAATCGCAAAATCCACCTGTAGAATTGAACAGTGAGGCAAACTTATCGAGGGAGATGTATTTACCTCTGAGTACACCATCAATATCAGTGATGGCTAGTTTGACCCTGTGAATGCCTTCCTCTTCGTAGGCCTCAATTTTGTCTTGTAGCGCTGATATTTTTTCCATACTCAATCGCCTGTTGTTTTTGTTCGAAAATGGATCGCTTTACGTCGCGTGACAGAGAGGAATCCAAATTGGGAAAGGCTACAGCCGCAACCACTCTGTTTAACGCCACTCCAGGGCAGGGCAGGGTCGAGATAGTCACAGCGGTTTCTAAAAATGGTGCCGACATCGACCTCAGCTGCAAACTGCTTCGCCTCGTCACTATCCTCAGTATAGATGGCAGCAGTCAGGGCGTAGTCTGAGTCATTGATCAGTGCTGTAGCTTCATCCAAATCTTTGACACGCATAATGGGAAGGATCGGGCCAAAGTTTTCCTCTCTCATCAGTGACATTTGGTGATTAACATCAACCACCAGGGTGGGTTCCCAAAAGGTGCCTCCCTCGATCTGTTTTGCTTTGCCACCCGTTAGTACCTTAGCGCCCTGAGCTTTGGCCTGGTGGATCTGTTCCTCCAATAGCGCGGCCTGCTTTGCCTGGGCTAGTGGCCCCAGTGTGGTAGTTTTATCCAGCGGGTTGCCTAATTGGTAGTTGTTCATCAGAGGGATCAGCAACGAGAGCAGCCGTTCGTAGATATCTTTATGCACATAGGCTCGTTCTATTCCGCAGCAGGATTGCCCACTGTTATAGATGGCACCATCAACCAACCCTTCAGCAGCTAATTTGAGGTTGGCTTGGTTTGAAATATAGGCGCCATCTTTGCCTCCAAGCTCTAATACAGGCTGGATAAATTTCTTAGCCGTATGTGCGAGTATTTGTTGTCCACCCTGCACAGACCCGGTGAAGATCACCTGATTGATAGGGCATGACTCAATGATCTGCCCAGTGGTTGCATGATTAAGAGAGAGCGATTGCAGAAGGTGCTTGTGTTCACCCAGTTGACTAAAAGCGTGCTCGAAGTGAAGGCCAACCTCTGGTGTCTGGCTCGAGTGTTTCAGGATAATGCTGTTACCTGCAAGCAGTGATGGAATAATGCTGTTGACGGCGGTTAATAGAGGGTAGTTCCAGGCGGCAATGATAAAGATAACCCCCAGTGGGGCATGCTCAATTCGCCGTTCAAAATTGGGTTTTTCCGGCAGATGAATGGGTTGTAGTGCAGACTCAGCCGTATCGCAGAGATAATTGGCTCGTTCAAAAAAACCATTGATTTCATTGTCTGCATGTTGAATGGGACGTCCCATTTGCAGGGTGATGTCTTTTGCAATCTCTCTGCGGTTAGCCTCAAAGTACTCAAGGCCTTTGCGGACAAGTTTGATGCGTTGGGATAATGCCAATCCTGCCCATTTTTTTTGTGTTTGGTGAGCCTGTTCAATGAGCTTCTGAGCTTGCTCAAAGCTATGCAATGAGTAGGTGCGATCTACCTCGTTTGTGAAGGGATTAATGACCTGAAATGAACTCATGGCAATCTATATCTATAGTATTTTTGGGGTTCTCCTACAGTATAGTTAACTTGTTGTATTTGGCTGTTATACGGAAGTGTTGGCCTGATAGGCATCAACAAAGCGCCTGGCCTGTTGCTCTACCCAATCCCACTCCTCTGCCTCTACCCGCTGTTTGTCAAAAAGTGGGGTGGCAATGCCAAAGCCGTAAGCACCGTTCTTATGATATTCAGGCAGGTTATCAATGGTAATGCCACCTGTGGGTATCAGTTTGATCTGATTCAGTGGGCCTTTGATATCTTTGATGTAGCCAGGGCCAAACTGGTTGGCAGGAAAGACCTTAACCATGTCAGCGCCCAGCTGCCATGCGTTATAGATCTCTGTGGGGGTAAATCCTCCAGGAATGACGGGGACCTGTGCCTGATTACATTGCCGAATGACATCGGCATTGACGATTGGGGTGACGATGAAGCGGGCGCCTGCTGACAGGGCAGCATCAAGATCATCCAGTGTGCAGACAGTACCTGCGCCAATATTTATTGCTCCATCTGCCACCTCTGTAGCCAGCTTGATGAGGTCTGTTGCATGTTGGCTATTCATGGTCACTTCGATATTGCATAACCCTCCCTTTATCGAAGATCTGACAATGTGTTCCACCTGTGTGGCGGTATAGCCACGCAGTATTCCAATAACAGGTAGCTCTTCAAATTTTTTCCAACTGAAATGGGTGCTCATGGTGTTTTAATTCCCGTAGAAATTGGCTGTTGCTTGCTGATTGAGAGTGCCGGGTCTTGAATATTTCTTTCTATATCCTATGGTTAATGAGTAGCTTGTTTGGTTTGGCAGCAGAGCGGTTTTTTAAAATCCCGAGGTGTTAAATGATCGATATTCTGGAAGATATTTCACTGTTTGAGGGGTTTGATTATGCCATATTGGCAGATATCTCACTGATGTGCAGCAAACATGAGTATGGTGATGGGGAGACATTGATCTGTGAGAGTAATAAAGAAAATCGTGATCTTTTTATTCTGATCAGCGGTAATGTTGAAATTCTCTCTATTAATCGATCAAGTGTGAGTGGTGAGGTTGTACTCTCCAAAAAGGATAAAGATATCTTTGGCGAAGTAGGCTGGCTCACTGATCAACCAAGAACAGCGACTATCCGCGCTATTGGTGAGGTAGAAGCGATCAGGATAGATGGTGATCAGTTGATGGCATATATGGAGAAGAATACGGATGCTGGTTTTATCCTGGCTAGGCGTATTGCTCGTCTCCTTGCGCAACGTCTGAAATATACAGATGACCTACTGAAGCAGATTCTGTGGAGTGGCTGTATATAGATTGATATATCAATTTTCATACATTGGATGCGCAATGTCGTAGTGTTTAAACATATAGTGCGCTTGCTTATTTTGTAGGATAAACTCTCTTTAACCCCAGTTTTTTTGTCTTAATATCTGATTAAAAATGATTGGGTAGTGGCATATGTTGGTCAATTAAGGAGAGTAATAGCAGTATGTTATCCAGGGATGGGCAGTGATTCAGGCTGTTGTTGCATTTGTTGTTGGTGTTCTTATACTTCAGTTTCAGGCTGAACTCCCCGTCCTGTTATGGGCGTCTCTTTTTCCTCTTGCTCTTCTTGCTTTGCGCCTCTCATGGTTACGATTGCCGCTATTCTGCTGCCTGGGTTTTTTATGGGCGCTTATGCATGCGTATTGGTTATTGGGCAGTGCACTTGACCCTTTGCTTGAAAGCAAAGATGTGCATGTTGAAGGCGTTATTGTTTCACTGCCAGAACAGCGTGGGAAACGAGTGCGGTTTCAGTTTAAGGTTGAAAAACTGCATTATCAGGATGAGCGCTATCCTACTCCAGGGCAAATCCAACTTAATTGGTATCGTAATGCCCCGTTGCTGAAAGTGGGTGAGCAGTGGCGGTTGCAGGTGCGCTTGCGTAGGCCTCATGGATTTATGAACCCTGGTGGGTTTGACTATGAGGGTTGGCTGTTTCGAGAGAGGGTTGGTGCAACAGGCTATGTGCGGGATGCCTTAGAAAATCAAAAACTGGCTGATGGTAATTCTCGATATATTCTCCAGTCTCTGCGACAAACCCTTCGCGATAGAATTTACCAGGCCGTAACAAACTCATCTGTGGCTGGAATCATTGTTGCACTGGTCATTGGGGATCGCAGTGGCCTCAGTCGCGAGCAGTGGGATCTGCTTGCACGGACTGGTACCAATCATTTGGTGGCTATCTCAGGGCTGCATGTGGGGATTGTAGCTGGACTGGTATTTTTTCTTTTTCGCTGGCTTTGGAGTCGCTCTTCACGGCTCTCTCTCTATTTGCCTGCACCGCAGGCTGCAGCAGTGAGTGCACTGTTGGTTGCTCTGTTTTATGCTGCTCTGGCAGGCTTTGCGGTACCTACCCAGAGAGCCTTGATTATGCTGGCAGTTGTAATGGGCGGCATACTGTTACGACGGCAGCAACGGGCATCCCATGTTTTGTCTCTGGCACTATTGTTGGTTGTTTTTATTGATCCCCAGGCGGTCATGTCAGCAGGTTTTTGGCTCTCATTTGTTGCAGTGGGTGTCATTCTATATGGGCTTTCTGGTCATATCTCCAGAGAAGGGGGGTGGCAGAAGTGGGGACAGGTACAGTGGGTGGTTACCGTAGGGCTAGCGCCGCTGTTGCTGGCCTGGGGAATGCAGGTCTCTTTATTCGCACCGTTGGTGAATATGATTGCTGTACCACTGTTTAGTCTGTTTGTGGTGCCTATGGCGCTGCTGAGCAGTTTGATGCTTTTGCTATCAGATGGGCTGGGTGGATTGATGTTATGGCCCCTTGCCTGGCTACTTGAAACTGCTGTTGGACTGCTCGCTGTGGTAGCTGCGCAATCTTATGCTGCCTGGGAGCTGGGTGGAATACCCACCTGGACTTGGTTGCCTGCGGTGATAGGTGTGCTTTTGTTGTTGGCCCCAGCAGGATTACCAGGCCGCTGGCTGGGAATAATCTTTTTATTACCACTGCTTTTGGTGCGACCACAGCAGCCTGTGGCGGGAGAGCTTTGGTTTACCCTGTTGGATGTAGGGCAGGGGCTTTCGGCTGTTATCCAAACCCAACGACATACGCTTGTCTTTGATACGGGTGCTCGGTTTTCTGATGATTTTGATGCGGGGTCTGCGGTTGTGGCTCCTTTCCTACATGAGCTTGGGGTATCTCATGTTGATCGCCTGGTATTGAGTAATGCAGATAACGATCATGCTGGTGGTGCTCCCAAGTTGGTTGAAAAAATACCCGTGCATGAGATTCTGAGTGGTGAACCCGATGAGATTGCCTGGGGCAGTGCTCGGCAATGCACAAATAAAGAGAGATGGGCATGGGATGGTGTGACATTTCGTTTTCTATACCCGGTGCAAAAAAATCAAAAACAGGGGAACAATGCCTCCTGTGTGCTGTTGGTGGAGAGTGCAGCAGGACGAATACTGCTGACGGCTGACATTGAAAAAGAGGTCGAATCCTGGCTGTTAAATAATGTGCCTGAGCAGCTGGCTGCAGATATTGTTCAAGTACCGCATCATGGCAGTAAAACTTCGTCTACCCGCGGTTTTGTCTCAGCTGTTTCACCGGATTATGCGCTGGTCTCAGCGGGCTATAGAAATCGGTACCGTTTTCCACGGCCTGAGATTGTGCAGCGTTGGAAAGCAGTGAATGCTGTGCTGTTGAATACAGCAGAGCAGGGAGCCATCCGCTATCGTCTGCATCCGACAGAGGGCATTGTTGGGCCAAACAGCTATCGGATAGATGCAAAGCGCTATTGGAATGCGGGTGAGGGGTAATTTTCACATCGCGTCGTTTTTTTGCTCAGTGTAGAATGCGTTGTTTCTTACGATGATTATTTGGGCTGAACGTTGACGCAAATCCTTGCCATTGCTGCTGGTGGTGCCGTTGGTGCCGTGATGCGCTATTGGGTCTCTACCGGGGTTTATAGCCTGCTGGGACGAGACTTCCCCTATGGCACGCTTGCGGTCAATGTAGCCGGTTCCTTGTTGATGGGCTTTCTTTATGTGCTGCTGCTGGAGAGAATGACCACCGGGCCGGAGCTGCGAGCCTTCTTGCTCGTTGGGCTTTTGGGTGCTTTTACTACCTTCTCTACCTTCTCTATTGAAACGCTCAATTTGATTGAACAGGCCGAAATCATAAAGGCTCTACTTAATACACTAATCAGTGTGGTTGCCTGTGTGGGCGCAGCCTGGATTGGCCTTATTATTGGGAGACAGATGTGACGACTCAGAGCTGTGAGATAACCATGGTGCGCATCTACCTCACGGAGGGAGAGCATCAATTTAAAAAGCTGATGACCATCCTGCATGATGAAGAGAAGGTGCGTGGTGTTACTGCTTTTCGTGGCATAGCTGGTTTTGGTCAATCGGGAAAGATGCACTCATCAACGCTGATCGATCTGTCGCTGGATCTCCCTCTGGTATTGGAGTTCTTTGATACCTCTGAAAAAGTAAAACAAGTACTAGAAAATTTAAATACTCTGATTAAACCGGGCCACATTGTTAGCTGGCCTGCTCAAGTGAATAGTGGTGAATAAATAATGCTGGATCCTCGTCTACTTAGAAATGAACTGGAAACTGTTGCCCAACAACTCGCACGCAGGGGCATGCAGCTGGATACTGCGCGCATCTCTGAACTGGAGTCACGCCGCAAAGAGCTACAGGTAGCTGCTCAAGAGCTGCAAAATGAGCGCAACAGCCGTTCCAAGGGGATTGGTAAGGCCAAGGCTGCGGGAGAGGACATCCAGCCCCTTTTGGCTGAAGTCTCTGATCTGGGTGATCGGCTAAAAACTGCTGAAGATGAGCTGCAGACTGTACAGCAGGAGCTGCGGGATATCAGCCTGAGCCTGCCGAACCTGCCCCACTCCGATGTGCCAGATGGCAAAGATGAAGATGATAACCGCGAAGAGCGCCGCTGGGGCGAGCCTGCCCAATTTGATTTTGAAGCTAAGGATCATGTTGATCTGGGTGCCAATAAGGGAATGGATTTTGAGGCAGGAGCCAAGATTGCTGGTTCCCGGTTTGTTGCGCTGCAAGGTCCATTGGCGCGACTGCAGCGTGCGTTGACCCAGTTTATGCTGGACCTGCATACCGCTGAGCATGGCTACAGCGAGACCTATGTTCCCCTTATGGTCAATGCCGAGAGTCTGCAAGGCACCGGTCAGCTACCCAAATTTGAGGAGGATCTGTTTGCACTCAAAGGTGAGCATGCCTACTACCTGATCCCCACAGCTGAGGTACCTGTCACCAATCTGGTGCGGGATGAGATCATCGAAGATGCTGATATGCCCAAGCGCTGGGTAGCTCATACCCCCTGTTTTCGGAGTGAGGCAGGCTCTTACGGTAGAGATACCCGGGGCATGATTCGCCAGCACCAGTTTGAAAAGGTCGAGATGGTGCAGGTGGTGCGACCCGCTGAATCACAAGAGGCGCTGGAGCAACTCACGGGCCATGCAGAAAAAGTGCTGCAAAAACTGGGGCTACCCTATCGGCTGGTGACACTCTGTACCGGCGATCTGGGTTTTTCAGCAGTCAAAACCTATGACCTGGAGGTCTGGCTGCCAGGGCAGGGCAAATATCGTGAGATCTCATCATGCAGTAATTTCCAGGATTTTCAGGCACGTCGCCTGCAGGCCCGCTGGCGTAATCCTGAAACTGGCAAGCCTGAGCTGGTTCATACCATCAATGGCTCTGGTCTGGCTGTAGGCCGCACCCTGGTTGCTGTGATGGAAAATTATCAGGATGCCGGTGGCAATATCACGGTGCCAGAGGTGTTGCTCCCCTATATGGGCGGCATTGAAATAATCTGAGATTGATTGGAAGGGGTGGGAGGCTGCGCTTTGTGGTCTGCCTACCTGCTAGTTTGGGAGCACAGGAAGCGTTACATTCGAACCATCGCAATCAGCAGTATTATGAAACCAATCACTGCGAGCAAAGGAAGTATAGCGGCGCTCCAATCACCCTTTTCAGCTTTAGGCCCGTTTTCCATCCAATGCTTAGCTGCAGGGTACATGCGAAATAGCATCATCCCAAGCACGATCGCTACGATGATCTGTAGCCACATATCCATTTATACCTCCAAATGCTAAGAACCCCGGCATAGAGCCGGGGTCCTTAATTATGACTGCTGAGTTATCTTAGATCAGTCATCACCCATCACACCAAGGATGTGAAGCAGGCTGATGAAGATATTGAAGATGCTCAGGTAGAGGCCGTAGGTGGCAAAGATGTAGTTAGTCTCACCACCATTGATCATCCGGCTGGTATCGAACAGGATAAATCCGCTCATCAGCAAAATGATGGCAGCAGACATAGCAAGTGCCAAGCCTGGGAGCTGCAGGAATATATTGGCGACTATGGCCAGTATAACCACCATCATGCCAGCGAACAGGAAGCCACCCATAAAGCTGAAATCACGCTTGGAGGTGAGGGCATAACCTGAAAGGGCTAGAAAGATAATGCCGGTGCCACCAAAGGCGGTACCAACGATTTGAGGCCCCTTAGGCAGTGCAAGGTATTGGCTGATGATTGGACCAAGACCAAAACCAAGTAGCCCTGTAATAAGGAAAATGACCCCAAGTCCAGCAGAAGAGTTGGCTGTTTTTGGTAACACAAACATGCCGATCAGCATGCTGCCGATAACGCAGACCAGATAGGTCATGCCGGGAGGCTGAACAACAACGGAAATAGCGGCCATAATGGCACTGAAGATCAAGGTAGCTGAAAGAAGCATGTAAGTGTTCTTAATCAGCTTGTTTGTGGCAAGTGTAGAGCCAGCCTGACTAGCAACAGAAAAGTCAACGCGGTTCATAGGCTTGTATTCTCCTTCATTGGAAATACGTTAAAAATTAGTCTTCATTAAGCGAAGACGAGCATCAGTTGAGTAGAATACTCATATATTTTGAAAGTTCAACTAAAAAAAGGTTCCATAGAGGCTGGCAAACCCATACCAAAATCGGGTATCCTTCGCGCTCGCTCGGCGAATGTCAGGAGGGATGGCAGAGCGGTTGAATGCACTGGTCTTGAAAACCAGCAAGGGTTAATAGCCCTTCCAGGGTTCGAATCCCTGTCCCTCCGCCA